>Ga0131853_10008339_pt1 | contig 18885 bp, 17 predicted proteins | sample TergutLab28metaG_FD_92764 | JGI IMG/M metagenome (GOLD analysis project Ga0131853, IMG submission 92764) | Labiotermes labralis P1 segment gut microbial communities from Petit-Saut dam, French Guiana - Lab288 P1 (version 2) (version 2) | ecosystem: Host-associated > Arthropoda: Insects >...
CAAGCTATTTTTTTTAGGGGTTAGGAGAAAGGTGGGGGGGGGGGGGGGGGGGTGTGGGGGGGGGGGGGGGGGGGGGGGGGGAGTGGGGGACTTGGACTGCGTACATAATTGTTGTAAGAGTTCCTTTTTTGAAAAAGGTCATACGTAGTAAGTTGTGTGTTGAAGAGTGTGCATGGGACGGCTTCAGAACGTGATTGTTTGTGGCAATAAAAGTGACGTTGAGTTCAGTGCTTCTTTGTGTGTATGAAGTTACCCAACGGTACGGCGTACCGGCAGCTTTTGTGAGGGTGACGTGCTACATTAATATTATAAATTTATAATTCAGGAAAAATAGAACGTATTTATTGCTTTTATTCCAACAGTTCCACAGTCTGATACAATATTAACAACAACGGTTTTGTTGTTGTAACAAGAACACCAGAGGCATTTGAACTTTCCCTGTTGTCCAGGAATGGAGTACCGGAGGTTTTTTTTTTAAACAGTAAGAGCACTCGTTTTGTATACAGAGGTTGCTGGTAGTGAATAACAAGTTGATTAACGCAGCCTCAAAATATCAAAAGAATTAATTCGTTCCAAGACCGATAAAGAGATACATGATTGACAGCACGCTGAATCTGTGGCAGTATGTTTTGGGGATGGACGGTGGATGAAATGGCTCAGGATCGTATCACGTGGCGAGCTTTTGGTGTTTGTAAATTGTGCCAAAACTGACATCCGATGGCATGTCACTCTCCTGTTCATCATTTGGCCACAGACGCCGGCACTGTTGCAGGTTCTCGTACGTTGTCGGTCTTTTTATTTGTTTACTGCAATTCCAGTACAGCAGGTGTAGTTTACCGTTATAACATGGACCAAGTCACAGATATACCTTACATGTCACTGAATATCCCTCACCAGACAATGTGTTCTGTGGGCGCCAATAATTTTTAATATCATATTTGTTTTTGGTCCGTACCTTCTCGGACTTCATTTGACCCTACTCCTGTGATGAATACTGCATAAATTTTAAGGATTTGTATTAAAATTAGACTTCAAAGATGGAGTGTGAGGATGAGGATTGGATTTATCTGGCTCAGAGAAATTTGGTGAGCACGGTAAGGAACATTCCTATTATATAAAAGACGGGGTGATTTTTTGAACAGATGAGCGACTTTAGCTTCTAAGAAGCTTTGGTCTGTTCTTCTCGTCCAATATATTTTTCTATGCAGCCCTTCTGTACCTAATATATGGATGTGTATATCAATGAAAATTGATTGTGGAGTAAAGTAAAGTAAACTAAGGGAAAGTTCACCCTAGAACAGGCCACGAAAGCCCAGAGGGGGAGTAGAAGTATAGTTCTACTCTTTCTTTAACCTCGGCGCTAGATGGGGATAGGTGATCAACGCCACGCCCCGGCCAAATTTACCCCTGGGAAAGACCCGGTACCCATTGTATAGGAGGCTGGGTGGGCCCCAGGGCCTGTCTGGACGGGTGCGGAAAATCTAGTCCCCACTGGGATTCGATCCCCGGACTGTCCATCCCGTAGCGGGGCGCTATACCGACTGAGCTATCCCGGCCCATTGATTATGGAGTAGTTTTAATAACTGCGATCGGTAATGCCTTATGTATATGCATATGGGGCTCCTATTTCATAGCACATAACGAAAACGTCTTCAATCCCTCCTATAAAGGCATATTCGTATATGAAATCTAGAGTATAGCAATTTGAACGTAACAGATATAACGAGTTGGGTCAGGTGTTGTACTTCACACTTCTTAGTCTAAGTACAGTCTATTCATTTCCATCTTCCTTCTCTTCTTCTTCTTCTTCTTAGAGTAGGTGATAAGTGAAATGATGCTTAGATTTATTTTTATTTGTATTTTTATGGCATGTCATTGCAATTATATTGAGATCCTTTTTTGTGTTTTTTCTTATGCTACATCTGCTTTTCTTTTTGAGGTCATTGGTATGGGTCAAAAATTGTTGATTGTGAAAGAAAGTGTAGTTTTCAGAAAGAAGAGATCAGAAATGCATAAAAGATTTCTTCTAAATCATGTAAGGTTAGAAATTACATGGAAGCACCTGGCTTGGATGTCAATAAATATGAGATGAATCATACAGAACTAGTGCCATGTGGGTATGTGAAATGCATTAAACTCCTTGAGAATAGGTTCTGGTAGCAGGCAGCTGTGGACTTCAGGGTTTAATGTAGGGTGGGGAATTTTTTGAACAATTGAGCTTCTTCAAGGGTACCCTCCATGATTAGTTGAATATGTAGTCTTAAGAATTGTTTGATCTGCCATGTTTTGCTAAGCTGTTTAGTGTAATTGCACATGACTGTACCATAGATGTTTTGTTGCAGTGTCCATCTCCGCTTGGGAAGGATGGTTCTCAGAACCGCCGACTGAAGAAGTATGAAAACGATGACATTCCTCAGGAGAAGGTAGTACGAATCTACCAAGAAGAGCTTGCCAAATTGATGGGCCGCCGCATGGACGATTCCATAAGAGGGCCTCGTGAACACTTCCCAAGGTAAACCCCACCCAAGTGTTAGTCACATAGATCCATCAATTCATTAATTGATTTTTTCAACGTCCAACTTCCACAATTCTGCTAGCATACAAGCGTCTGTTTATTCCTTGTTTTGCCATGATTGCTGGTTACTGAGAACAGCACCCTACGTTTGCTGATGCAGTTTGCTCTTCCCTCATTTCTTTAGTGCTGGTGGAGGTGGTGGTGGTGGTGGGCCCATGGATCGAACCCAAGAAGAAATACGCATGGCTCTAGATGCATACCACCGGGAACTGGCAAAACTCAACTCTGTATCCTCCTGTCCCACAGTTGGCAGTCCTGCTGGACTTCCAGGTAAGCCACTATGAGTGCATTCTCTTAAAGTTCTTAGCCATTGATATCACCTTCAAAAAACAAAATTTTTTGATTTCTAAATTTTTGGTTCTGTTATAACTGTAATGAGATTTGAAATAGCACAGTCACTTAGGCGAGTGGGTATGTGATGAATTTTAATGCCTGACCATGGCTGACTGCTCATCTGTATTTGTCTGGTGATCTCCATACTATTATGATAGATTCAGCATCACCAAGCATAACAGAGTAAAATGTACTTGTGTTTGAAGTAATGAAAGAGTGATCTTATCTCCCAAACTTCACTTGAACTATATCTTATTTACAGGTTGATCAAGCTATCTAAATGTGGTGAAATACCATTTCAAGACTTATGAACTGCAAAGTCTGAAACTTCATAACAATCAGATGAAACATGACTGTTATCTGAAAAATAAAGGGCTTATAATGTCAAGGTTGATTCAACCCTCTAAATGTGTCACTGGCTATATACTAAAATAGCAAAATACTGCCAGATATCACTTTGATGGGTTCAGCAAACAAGATGGCAGTTCTGGTGTCAGTGTGTAGTTTTGATTAACTGCTTGCAATGATGTAGTTGCACAGTGGATCTGAAGACACAATTAATGAAGCTACTGTGAAAACATTGTGATTAAGGCCTTAAATACAAGGTCAAAGAAATGAATTATGATACAGTGGCTTCTAGCACTGGTCATGAGGCCAGTGTATGCCATTTAACCCTTCAGTGCCATCCTCATTGTAATGTGCAGATCTATAATTCTGTACATACCGCTGGCCCCAGTGCACTGTACAGAGGTGTGTAGATTTAAGGGTACTTCAAATTTAAAACTCCTCCATTTTTGGCAAGAGTTGGAATATAAACCCCAGGTTCATTGAAGGGTTAATCAAGATTAAGCTCAGTGGACACCTTCTTCATTGCATGTCAGCATTATATATATGTAAAAGTTCCAGCAGATGCCTTAGAAAAGTGCTTGGGATAATCAAAGGGCCCAGAAATTGGTATTTCCAAATGATTTTATCAGAGTAATCCAGCAATGATAACACTCTACAATCTCACCATGAGTGATCATATATGTTCCATAATATGAAAATTCACAACGTGCTTGGACGTAATTGTGAAGTGTGTGAACATGACTAGGTGCTGAGTTTGGAAACTAGTGATAATTATGCCTTTCAAAGATCCATGTCATAATCTTTATAGTCTGCATCCCATTGTGCTATGTGATGAGGTATTTAATATAAGTAATGGTTCCTCATCTGCACAACAATATTTTATTTCATTGTGTCACTGTATGTAAACCTAATCATTATAACAATAAATTATCTCCTTGTATGACATGTTTCAACTTGTGTAAGTCATCTTCACGTTACTGTAAATTTGTGGTTGTTTATTGTACTTGCTTGTCAATGACATGTAATTACAATAAAGCCACCAAAAACCAAATTTCTGTGTACACGAATCTGAAAATGATGTATACAGGTGGAAACATGTTGTACAAGGAGATTATTCATTGTTATTACGCTCACATGTAGTAACTTAATAACATAAAATGTTGTTGTGCAGGTAAGAAACCATTAGTTCTGTTATTTACCTCATCATTGTCATAAGCAAGTTCAAAACTTTGCAACCAAGACCACCAGCATCAGCCCATTTGCTGGAATTTCTATGGAGTTCGGACTAGGGTGGTGCTTGGATTATTTTCAACAGCAGTGGTTCATAGGAATAGCTTTCCTCTTTATTATTGAAGGTACCTATGTTGTACCACATTTGTTTGATGAAGAATACAACATTAAAATGATATACTGTTCTTATTATGTTTCTTCCCAACAATGGTATGTTGTTATTCATGGAAACATTTTTTGTAAGTGTTTGTGTATGAGTGTTTGGGCCATGAAATGTTCTTTCATGAAATTATGCTTCAGTTTATGTATTTATGCTGTGCAACTAGTAATAGTTATTTAGTATTAATCACAATATCAAATTGCATAAATAATTAATCTTCTATAACACATAATGATATGAATGTGAACTTTTTATGTTAATGTATTATTTGTTACAAAAATTATTTGTAAATGTGCACTGGAAACCAGTTCACAGTGTCAGCTATCACATTCTGTACGCACAATTTGTTGATGTTCTGACGTTGTTTCTGAAGATTCAAGACTTGCCAGCATTTCAAAGGATCTTAGTGACTTCATCATAAGGGTCCAGTAGCATAATAGGGGCAGCAGCTGCTCTTATGCTACCAGACCCTTATCATGACATCATTAAGATCATTTGAAACGTTGGTAACTCTTTATCAGTCCACTTGTGTGACAACCAGGAAGGCTTTAATTGTTGTTCTGTAATTCTCAAAGATATACTGACCGTGATTCTGCTGTGCTGGGCTTGTTTGAAAGAGCCCCATAACTTATCCAGTGGTACTGGATAGTGGGCTTCCTCTTTCAAACAAGCCCAACATAGTTGAATAACCATTTCTCCTATTCATCTAAAGATGCAGACAGATTCAGCCTTTGAAACGTCTTTTTTTTAATAAACCTACGTGAAGGACAGTGCCCAAAACTTTAGTCAGATTTATGTTGTAATTTTGTTTCATTGCGTGGCACATCCACTAACATTTTTTGGCTTTAGAACATGTCTCTCATGCTGCTAACGTTGTGATTCAGTGAAACTAATTTAAGATTATGAGTTACTATAAATAAAACATTTGGCCACTAATCCTGCATCCAACCATTGGTGTACAAAAAAACACAAAAATCGTGATTTGTGAGGAGAGGCGTGTGATGAATTAGATGTGTATGGTTGAACATATTGGAGTAAGTTTGTTAAATCTGAGAAATTTGTTTGTACAGCCCCTTAGATGGCAAGTAGCCTTATTCTGCTATTGTGTTTGCTAGAAAGAATGGTGACAATATTAATTTGACATGATGGCAGAATGTCTGTAGCAGTATTAATTCTCTGGTCTGAACTCAACTCATGAACTGCAGATATTTCTACATGAAATGTTGGTTATTTGCCAGGTCTTCCAGGTCTTCTGGCTCTACAGCAACAAGCTCTGAGTCAACAGCATCACCACTCACAGCTAAATGGGGTCGCACAGGATCTGTCACTGCCTAAGGACCGCAAGGACAGTGGCAAGCTGCCTAATGGGGGTGCAAATGAACTGCTGATGGAAGGGGTTGATTGCAAGAAGGAGACGAGCATGATGGAATCTGTTGCTGATGTCCTAAGGCATGCTGGTAGTGCTTTTTCCCTTGTCAGGCCAAAAACAGAACCAGGTATGACAACAAGAATTTAAAAAAGATTTTCATTACTGCCTGTTCTATGACAGAAACTGTTCATTTACTGGGGTTTGCGAGGAGTACTTCAGTGGGGGTTAAACACGTGAAATGTTTATAAAATTCTTTGCTCAGGAAATATATATTTTAAGGCAGTATTTAAAATACCACATTGGAGTTGTTACTTGTATAAAACAGTGTGGTTTTCATCAACAGGACTTTGAGTACATGTGGTTAAAATTAATTAAGTGTATGGGGAAAAAACTTCCACATTCTGAAAAAATTTAAATAAACATTGTCAATTTTGTACCTGACTGATGTTGATGCTGCCAACGTCAGCTACACAAGCACTGTGTAAATGTTTGTTGTCCAAAATGTATGTAATTGAAGTGACTGGGAGGTCTGTAAGTTTTTGTGTTCATGTAACCCAAATTGTTTGCATTAGAAGTTTGCACAGCACATTTTTGCATGACATGCCATGGTTAGTCCTTGTAACTTCCACACTGAATGTGCGGTTAATGTACCCATTGTTAACTCATTTAGGTCCATCTGAAAACACATCGAACCATCCCTGGGACTGGCTAGGATTTTGGTCCTGTATGCAATATAAGTACTGAAGTGTCTTTCTTTTTCTAGAAATTACCTACCCGGTTTGTTGGGCAACATAATACCATTGTGCTTCTTAATCAGTAGGGATCCATTTCTCACAAACACAACACCGGAACACCACCACACATTCATTTATTATTATTTTCTACAACATGTTTCAGTCATTCATGAGACCAGCATCAGGTAGAAGGTACAAGTAAGTAAAGGAAAAGTGTGCTATAGCAGAGGCCTCCCCACCTTGGATTGCAGTGATTTCCTAGCACAGTGGGTGATGTTGCCAAAACTCCTCTCATCAACAAATTCAGGAATGTGAAGGAAAAGCTGCCAACATTCACTTCTAGTATTTATTTTACAACACACTTTGGATTTTAGTTGAAAATTTTACTGAATATTTTATGTTATTATTATTCCTTTATTGGGAATAATATTTTATATATTTTGTCAGGCCGATGTTGAAGTGGAGGCCTCTTCTATAGCACACTTTTCCTTTATGTACTTGTATCTTCTACCTGCAGATGGTCGAACGAATGACTGAAGCATGTTGTAGAAACTAATGGTTTTGTTTTGGCAGATAAATGAAAGCAATGAGAAATGTCTGCTTAAAGTTTGAAGGTCACAAATTTCAAGGGTCTGCTGTTGATTCCAAAATTGAGAAGCCCACATCTTCCAGTTTTAATCTTTTCAATATTCCTTCCTGTAGCTTCTCAAATGCTTTGTTTTTCATAATAACACCTGATTTATACCCTCATTACATGTGCACTTCATATTCCTCTATTAGATCTCAACAGAATTTCTGACCTCTAATGTTGAATAATCAGGAGTGGTCCCAGGGAGTGGTTCCCAACACCAACAGCCCACAACAGGCAGCAGTGCGAGCAGCCCACTGAGCAACTCTATCCTGCCCCCTGCCATGACACCAGGCGATGACTTCTCCAGTGGAGCTGCAGCTGCAAGTCCGTTGCAGCGTATGGCATCCATTACAAATTCACTCATCTCACAGCCCAGCACTCCAACGCATCACAGCCCATCACAGCGACCTCTTAAAGCTGTCCTACCACCAATTACACAACAGCAGTTTGACATGTTCAACAATCTCAATACAGAAGATATTGTCAAGAAGGTTAGTCTGCTCTGCAAGTAGCCACCAGAAGGCTGAACACCTGTGTAATCCTTTAAGTGTTAGTTCAAGTACTACAGGCATGTTTTCAAAAACACTAGTGCAAGTAAGTTTAATGATGAGGCTGATCTTCATGAGGTTTTCAGCAATTTAAGTGAAATATAAGAAGTCAGAAAAATTGTTGGGTATTGTATAAACTAGGCATGCCTTGGCTTGAAGTGGGAGCATGCAGTCAGAATGACATATTGCATATTTAGTATATATCATGCCAATCTTCCTGTTTCGTAAAGTGTTGTCTCTGTGAGACACCATCAAATGCCAGTAAAGATGCAAACTGTGTCAGTGAAAGCAAGAAATATGTATGTTTCACATGATACTTTATTTCCAAATCAGACTGTGGGAAAATTAAACAAAAATTCAATGATGATTTGTCCACACATATTTGATTATAATGAAATGGTAATAAACTGTATCCCTGATGGTGGCTGAGAGGGCCGGAACGTGTAGGAAAAGTAAATGTATTTCTTATTCATGAATGAGTGTGTAATAACAGTTTATGTGACATAAAATATATGTGTGATTAAAATGTTTACTCTTATTCTTATAATAAAACCAATGAGATGCACTAATATCTCAAATTTATTTTTGGATGAGGACTCTACATGTTTCGGACAGTTCCTGTGTCCATCATCAGGAGTCTAGCACTGTACGCACAGCAATAGGTATATGTCATACAGGTTTTGCAGACTGCTTGCTTACAGGATCAGGGTGGGATCAGGATCCTGCTGTCAAGCAGTCAACAAAACCTGTATGACATATACCTATTGCTGTGCATACAGTGCTAGACTCCTGATGATGGACAGAGAAACTGTCCAAAACATGTAGAGTCCTCATCCAAAAATAAATTTGATAAATTAGTGCATCTGGTTGGTTTTACTATAGGAATATATCATGATCCATGGTCCTCTCAATGTCAAATATGTTTACTCTTGTATGAAATATTTTATGCGGTGTATTTTTAGCGATGGTAGTCTGTATTTAGTGTTACTGCTGTCTGCTCTGTACTATACAGCAAAGTTTTAAACTTCAACCAAACTTAAACTCCCTTGCTTGAAATGTGTTATTTGCGAAGGAGCTCTCCTTGTACTAAGGTTCATTGAATTTTTTTTTTATCATCCTACCTGTCAAAAATGGCAGATATAAAATAAAATGTTTTATAACATTCCAGTGCTGAGACACAAGTTTTGAACATCTCAAATTTGTGCAAGTTATAGACCCCTATATTAGTTATACAGAAGACCAATTGCAGATCTTTCTGTGTAAGATTTGCTTTGTACTTGCTGTATATACAATTTTTGTCTGTAGTGCTATATTAATAATATATGTAATTAAAAGGGGACTCTGTTATTAGATGAGCCTGGTTTGGCACCTCCAAATAGCGGGTTCCCAGGGTGGTCAGCACGATAGACTGCCACAAAAATCAGCCTCCCTTACCAGCAGTCTGATAAAGGTGCTTCTGTCATGTTACAAACATTTGTTTACCTTGTTTAAGTGTTGGGTAGGATGAAGTGAGGAGAACCAAAAAAAAAAAAACATTTTAGGCTGTTTAATAGTCTTTGGTGCACATGTTTCTGTTATTGTTTTGGTATTGAGGATTTACAATGAGGGATAGTGAAGTGAGTATACAGAATTAACCTAACCAAATTCTAAATATAATAATTTTAGATAGCTCAAAAATATTTGTAGTAAAACTGAACTTTATGACAATGAGATTTAACATGTGTGAAATTTATGGTTAACTGTTACATTATTACTTACACAGCATCTCAGTTTTTCTTTTACTTCTATATGACACTTAATATTTTGACTGTACATGCAGCTGTAAGTTCCAGTTCGTGACCACACGGCATGATTCAACATTCCTGTAATTTGAACCTTTTATCTCCTCAGGTTAAGGAGTCACTAAGTCAGTATTCCATAAGCCAGAGGTTGTTTGGTGAATCTGTACTGGGTTTATCACAAGGCAGTGTGTCAGACCTTCTCGCTAGACCAAAGCCATGGCACATGCTGACGCAGAAGGGAAGGGAACCATTCATTCGCATGAAGATGTTCCTGGAAGATGACAATGCAGTCCACAAGCTGGTGGCCAGCCAATACAAGATTGCACCAGAGAAACTGATGAGGACTGGTAGTTATGCGGGTGGACCTCGTGAGTTCTTGAATAATATCTGAGAGCAACACCCTGACAAAGTTTAACCAAAAGCATATAATTTCCAGTAATAACTTTGCACCAAGTAAAGAACTACATTTCATAATCCCTAATTTTAATTTAAATATTAAGTGATGGTAAACTTTTTCCCACCCTTCCAAAAAAAATTGCTTTAATACCTTTAGAACGTGATTAATTCTTCTGATATCCTTGTTTATACTTCGTATTCATTGTAATATTCATTCATTCATAATTTCATTTATGTATGACTTTTTTAATATATTGCAGAGGTAATGAATACTGATTTCAGGAAATAATTCAACACATTTTGAAACTGCAGTCACTTGAAAAAATGACAATTAGTTACCTTTAGTCTGCTTTAAGGGGCGGAAGATATGTAATTGTACCTTAGCCAGATGATTTGTTGGTGCTGTTTCTGATTTTAAGAAATGACTGTACAGGTTACAAATCGGAAGGTCGCTGGTTCGATCCCGGCTGGTGTCAGTAGATTTTTCATTGACATAAAATCCTTCCGATCGCACTATGGCCCTGGGGTTGACTCAGCCTCTAATAGAAATGAGTACCAGGAGTATTTCCTGGGAGTAAAGGCGGCCGGTGCGTAAGGCTGACAACCTACCACCATCCTGTGCCATTGTCATGAAATCTGGGAACTTTTACTTCCTGAAACCCTCCGGGCCTGTAACGGGACTGCTTTACTTTACTTTACTGTACAGATTATGTTCATATGTTAGCAACACTGTGACTGAAAACAGCCATGTATCCATGTACACGTACACAGAGCATATATGTCATGCCATAGAACAAGTGGCTAGTTATCATCATCTCACCAATCCCACAGCAGAATATGTGTGATTTGTGGTGGGCAAAGTGGCACTGGGATTGGTATTCTTCTAGGTATTTTGGTTTTCCTTTCACTGTCATTCCACCAATGCTAGGTACATTTCATCCATCTACCAGCATTGCTATTTTGAATGGTACAACATTAGAATAATCATGTAAGACATAATATTTTTGCAAAATTTACGGGTTGCATCAAAATATGTTTTATTTGGGGCTGTTGGCTAAATGTACTACCTGCATACACCATGACCGTAACAATAACATCTTTTTGAATATTACTTCAGAGAGTTTCTCTATTGTTTTTTGGGATTAAGCATTCATTTTTAAAGTAATCATGTGGGATTCGAACACAAATTGGCCAAAATGGCAAGCCAAGCTAAAAAAAACCGTTTAATTGTATAAGAAATGAAACTTAAACATGTCTTTGCACCACACATTTTTTTCAACACAATGGCATATTTTGATACTCATGCGCAAGTGTACTACGAAGTATGAAGGACAGAGTTCATGATTTCTGCCTTCTGCCACAAAGTAGATTAGAACTGCACAATTCTGGTCTATTAACACAGCGAGTAGGGATAATTTCTCACCGACGTTTCAGAACAACGTATTGGTCCCATCTTGAAGGGTCCAGAATCCAAAAGAAAGCTGGTCTACCAACCAACCAACAAACAAACAAAACAACCAATGAACTAAGGGCAGCGCCTTGCATGAAGCATAATTCAATGACCCTTGGTCTGTTCAGCCATTGCTGCATTTTAACACATTGCAGGGCTCAGTAGCAGATTCCGTAACTACAACTAGGATTCCGCTTGCACTAACGAGTTTCCCGTCATGGTTGGAGATCTCACCGTGGACAAACTAAGAACTATTGTGCAATAGAGCTGTATGGGATTGGGGGGGCATAACTTTAGGTGGAAGGCTTAATGGGATTTAAACCCAGACCCCAGACTGGTAATGTATAACATTAGACTCGTGGTGAAAGTCAGGCACTTTGGTGAAGCCGCTATGCCTAAGAGGAGTGGGGGCCATGCCTCGACTTTGCATATTATCCCCGGCCATTGGCCTTACAACTGCAAGTAAAAACACGGAAAAACCCTCTGTCAGGGTAGTCGAAAAGTGCCATCTGGGCTGCTGTATGTACAATGGTCCTAAGTTTCTCCACATCGCGGTCTTCCATCACAACCGAAAGCTTCGCAGCGAGTCTAACATTAAACCTTACCATTCTGGGTTCGAATCCCTGAAAGCCTTCCAGCCAAACTGATGCCCCCTCCATAAATGCCTATTGCCTCTTGAGCGATGGTCCTCTGTTTGTCCACTTTGAAGTCTTCAATGGCAATGGGAAACTTGTTAGTGTAAGTGCAACGTGCTGTCTGGTGTCTGTTACTGAGCCCTGCTATGCGGTAAAACATAGCTCCATTGTTACATGTGTAACTGAATGAATGAACAAACAAACCAGACCAAACCAAACCAAAACAAACCCAACCAGACAGAGGGCCGTCTACTTGCACTCATGCAAGTCTCCACCCTTAACTTGGCGTTTAAAGGGTTAAGCAAATAGGACATAATGGAGAGGGCTAGTGTCTTCTGACTGTGGGTAGGGTATGTGGTGGGCTCTTTAACTGAGACAGTAAAATTTTTGGTTCTGTTGAAAAGCTGTTTGCTTTTCCATAGATTAGCCCTGCTCAGTGGAGTTTATTAAGTTCGTTACTGAATTGTATTAAGTTGATTATTTCTGTATGTTGTAATACAAAATGGGAGTTCTTCTTTGACTCCAATAAGATTTTTTTTTAACCCAAATATTCCAATATGTTCTGCCTGAAATAAATACTTGCTTGCTGTAAGTCTACAGAATGACCATAAATGATTTTAATCACGTATTACTCAGAGAATGTTAAGGTGCAGTTAAGAAATACAAAACACATGAATGGTCAACTCAAATAGTGTTATTAAAAACTAATGAAGTCCAATGTGAGTGCCAGGAGTGGCTCAAGTAATGAGATTGATAGTCATCATTTTGCCACACAGAATGTCTGTTGGCACTTTTCTTTGTACAGATGGAGCCACTGTTCGAAAGGCATCTTTACCAACCAAGGTTAACGTGGTGGATCAATCCCATGTGTTTGCTTAAACTGTTGTTGCACTGTGACAACATATTCAGTTGCATGAAAGCCTAACATACAAAATACCTTTCTTGGCCTTTCCATTTTGTGATACCAGTGCATTTATAGCTAGCAAACTAAGCACCAAACTGAAACTTCTGGCATTGATCCTTCCAGCTGATATACAGACATTTAAACCATACTTTAAACATACTGTAGTACAGTATTGAATTCATGAAGATCATTCAAACATTCTCTATTTCAGCTTACATTTTGAAAAAATGTTCAGGACTGCCTAACAAAAAATTAAGCACAAAAATGTTGTTCCATAAATAATGGAGAGAAAAGACAGACATCAGTAGTTTTTCCACTCTGTAGGACTAACAGTTCTTATTTCTTCCACAGCTTGTTCTTCACTTGGCAAACCACAACCACCCTCTTCAAAGCTCTCTGATGCAGTCTGCAACAAAAATCTCCCTGGTGACAACCAAGGTTCCATTTTACCTCCCTCCCTGCAACTCATCCCACCACACCCTCAACAACCGCCACCCCAACCACCCCCTCCACCACTGATGGTAACTCCACCAGGTCATCATTCTATTGGGTCATTATCAAGTTCAGATTTGAAAAAGTCCCAACAGAACCAGCAATCATCCCATCCTAACCTTCATACATCACATCATCATCATCAGCAGCAGTCATCAGCACTGCGTGCACTACAGCAACACATGACTCCAAGTGTTTATGAGATGGCTGCCCTAACCCAGGACCTCGATACACAGGTCATCACAACGAAGATCAAGGAAGCTCTTCTTGCCAACAACATAGGACAGAAAGTAAGTGCCATTTTATTATTCACATGTAAATGAAGTTGTCTCCATGCATGCTATGAAGGTATACTGGTGACTGGAGGTACAGCTTATGCTTTCTTAACACAGACACTACTTGGAGGTGATTTACTCCTGGGGAGAAAGCCCCTAATAACCAATTTAATAAGAGGGTAAATTGTGGTCTTAGAACTGGTCTGGACATTTTAGAGAAGAGAAAAACAATTGCCTCTGCCAGAGATCAAGCAACAGCTCTATTGTCATAGTGTATTACTTGTATGAAATAGCTAAAGTAAATATATGTTATGTCATCAGACAGTTTTCAGACTGTTTTTATTTTTTGATGATAACTGTACGTACTATCCAATGCTGTTTCATTCCAAGTATTCCTCTTGTGGCTTGATTTGTTCAGTCCATAGGTTGCACAGTTGCTGAAGAATTTGTGAAAATCTTGTGTTTTGTGCAGCCCTGTTCATGAATCATGAGAATGCCATAAAATCCACCCCTTCAGTGCCAATGTCAGTTTTAGTAAAAGGAAAAAGTTGCACAAGGTATGGAGCATGCAGAAACAAAATCATGCGACTTTTGGCTAGAAATTTGATTATTCTGTTCTGCTTATCATTCAGCCAAAAAAGAAACAGACTTTTCAGGTTTATCTTGCATGTTCAAATTTTGTGCTGCAAGTTTTGGTTACAATACAAACAAAATTCCCGCCTCATCAGCCCAGTTACTGATTGTGACACTTCAGTTTTCATGGCACATTTTTGTTGTGGATGGCTGTTCTGAAAACTGATCAACATTGACTACAATACCATAACGTTTAACTTGAATTTAACTCACAAATGTTTGGGTTATGCTCTTGTTTCCTCTTTGAAAGCAAGTTTTAACATTCCATTAGGTTCCTGCAATAGTGTTGCATAATTTGATAAATAATTTGATCCGTATGTGCTATCCTTTGAAATTTTTGACTCAGCAACAAAATGCATATCATACAGGCCAACACATGAAGCTCACTAGACAAGTTGTTACTTCTGAGTGCTGCAAGTTGTAGCCTTGAAATGAATGTAAAGTAATGTACCAGATTCAATTGTACCTCTACCTAGCACAGAAGCTCTTTCCTTCTGTAGTAGTATCATATTGCAGGCATTATAGGAGGTAAAATGATCACACCACAAAGTCCAAATGTTACTTGTAATGTAGTTCCTGAAGGTTTGTTATGGTGCTGTGTTACCATAATGCAAAATTGTACCTCGAATATTGTTTAGCGTCTAGATTTGAGGTTGTGTCTACATATGAAGGCTGGCAGCCTTGTCTCTGTCTGCAGGCAAGAAACAAGGAGGGCCTGAATGAATGGGCATTTCCCTCCTTGTTTCTTAATTAAAGATGGACACAGAGTCAGGCTCCAAAACATTGTTTACATAATCTGGCTAACAGACTATGGACAAAGTGTAAACATCCTCATATTACTGTTCCTCTTCTTTAACCTGTCATTACCAAATATGAAGTATTTTATTGTCCTTGTGATATGGCATCCAGAAATTCTGTACCAGTAAAATAAAAATTTTTTAGTATCAGACACCTGTATGTGAACAGCTGAAAGAACTGGTAGAGAAGAATGATTTTAGTGCCCAACCATTCTTTCTTTTGTTGCAATAAATGTCTGACTTATACTTGCTTTGGAAGAATAATATCATTTGACAGATTTGTGGCATGAATGTTTGAGTTTTGTTTGGTGTTCATGTGTTGTTGTCAAAAAATATCAAACAATATTTAGTAAACAAAAATTGTTATTGATAATACAGACACAGTTTATTATATGCAGAAATATTTGATGCATTTCCTTCATAAAAGATAAGGCTTGTTCTAAGAATTTATGAGCAGTAGAAACAAATGAGCTTCTTGTTAATTTCAGATCTTTGGAGAGGCAGTGCTAGGTCTGTCACAAGGTTCTGTGAGTGAACTGTTGTCCAAACCTAAACCATGGCATATGCTGAGCATCAAGGGACGCGAACCATTCATTCGTATGCAGTTGTGGCTGAGTGATGCACATAATGTAGATCGACTGCAGGCCCTTAAGAATGAGCGGCGAGAGGCAAATAAGCGTCGCCGCAGCAGTGGCCCTGGTGGTGGTCTTGGTGGTGGTGGTGGTGGTGGTGGTGGCAGTGGCGGCGGTGGCGGCGCTGACAACAGCAGTGATACATCTTCCAATGATACTTCCGAGTTCTATCACAGCCCGAGTCCTGGGCCTGGACCACCATCTGCCAAGAAACAGCGAGTTCTCTTCTCTGAGGAACAGAAGGAAGCGCTTCGCCTAGCATTTGCTTTGGACTCGTACCCTAATGTAGCCACCATTGAATTTCTCAGTTCTGAATTGGCACTCTCTTCACGTACTATTACCAATTGGTTCCATAATCATCGGATGCGACTGAAACAACAGGTGCCTCACGGTCTGGTACCAGATGGGGCTGGAATACTGCCACCACCACGTAGTAATGATACTTCCAATGGCGGACAGCAGTCTTTTGATCCTGTTCAGTTCCGTCTGTTACTTAATCAGCGCCTGTTAGAGCTACAGAAAGAACGCATGGGTCTTGGTTCCGTCCCTCTTCCCTACCCACCCTACTTTGCAACAAATGCTAATCTGGCTGCCCTGATTGGTAGAGGCCTGCTTCCGACACCTGACTGTGACCCTAAGGAGCAATTTAGTGGACTTGACCTTAGCATGGGTGGACTGAAGCGAGAGCCTGCAGACTATGAAGATGAGGAGGATGTGGAGAGCAACATGGGTAGTGAAGATTCAAATCTGTCAGCAACAAGCCTGCGGGAGACGACAAATTCAGCAGCAGTGAAAAAGGAGTCATCAGTGGTTCCTCCCACAACAGGGCGATCATCAAGACGTAAGCCAGCTGCACCTCAGTGGGTTAATCCTGAGTGGCAAGAGGCTGTGGTAACAGAAACAGGGAAAGACAAACCTGCCGGTAGCAGAGGAGAGAAAGAGGTGATTATTAACGGTGTGTGTGTAATGCAGGCGACGGCTGCAGATGACTATGGCATGAAGTTGAGTGCCACTGATGAGGAAACAGTTCGGGTGGAGCCAACACCAGTTCTTGACCCTTATGAAGATCGATGCAGTGATGCTTCATCAGATGCTGTTCCTGTTGGGGAACAACGGACCCAGCGTACACCAACTGAACATGACGAAGAAAGAGGAAGTGCTAAGTCAGAACTTTCATCTCCACAGAATGAGGAGGAAGAAGAAGAAAGGTTAGAGGAAGGAGAAGAAGCTGAGGAGGAAGCAGATGGTGAGGTGACAGAAGTGGAAGGGTCTGTAGAAGTGAGACATAAATTTATTAAACATGAAGATGAGGATGAAGAAGGAAGAGTTTCCCTTAGTGAGGAGGAACGAAAGGAAGGGGAATGGGACAGGGCAAGTGGGAAAAGGCCACTACCAGAGAGAGACACTGTGATCGACAAGAGAATTAAGGCAGAAGATAGGGAGGAGAGGTGGGAATATTAATGGTTTCCTCACCTGCCCTTAACTATACACTTGGCTCCAAGACTGACATGTTGTGGATTCTGTCACATTCAGTAAAGTTGAGTAGAACCATCGTACACATTACATGAAGAACGCAATGATATTGCTCTACAGGGACCACATAACTGAGAGAGAGCATCTGTGTTGCTCTGACCTGTTTGTGGGTTGCTAAGATTATTCTAAAATATTTCCAGTTTTCTCATACCTCTCTCCCATGATAATTAATTTTGTTTTAAATAATTCTCATGGGTGGGAAGGTTCTTAGAACAGCAAAGCATTAGAAATAATTTTAAAAAATGCTTGGCTAACGAGGAGCCATGTATCAAATAATGTTCAAATGTTCTTTATGTTTACTGACTTTCAAATTTTATCATCTGAAGAGAAGGACAACGAATCTCAATGAGCTATTGTTTGGGAAAGGGAGGGAGATGGAGAGAGTGCACATTGAAGTCTCCCTGAATAAGTGCAATCATCGAAGTTGATACATCATAGTTGTGTTAATTATTGTGATTTTTAATGTTTCTGTTTGTTATTACGTAACAAACTTAGTACGAGTGATGTTATTTCATCTATTTAAGATTTTTTGGATATTTGATTCTCCATTATGTGAGAGTCCACACTTGTGACTCTTTACCGAAAAATTAATGATGTAGTTAAAAAAAGACTGTTACCATATTATACTATTATTACTAGCCAAAAATTAATTAATTATAATGATGGCCATTTGCCAAGCAAATTTTAATTGTGATACTGAGCTTGCAAGAATGAGAATGTACTTTTGCTTACCAAATCTCATTGTATGTGTGATTTGAATGTGCAGGGAATTGATCAACTCATCCAGAAAATTTTTGAAGTTAACAAGTGAGCCTTGTCGTCACACATTGGCAGAACATTTCTCATTTAGATGTTGAATATATTATTCAGTTATTTTATTTTCTGTAAATGCAGATTACACAAAAATGGGAAAGACTTTTGCAAATAGAGGACAAAGCAAGCAACCGTTCATCCATCTATGCCATGTAACCTAAAATGTATAGTACTGGTTTTAAAGAGAGAACTGCTTCATAAGAAGTATTGTTGTGAAATATATTAAGTATTAAGTACATCTTGATTGCAGTCAAGGTCCCCAAGATTCATTGAAATTTTATCATGGCTTATATTAAGTTTGTTTAGGTATTACAGAACATCCATCTGTAATAAAATATTTTCTTCATTGCAGTTTTTTCCATAAATAGTTGCATGTTCATTGTTGGTATTATATTGTGAAACCAAATTTTCCATTTGGCATTATCAGTTATTATGAGAACTGTTATATAAGAAAGTGTTTTAATGTAGTTAGAGCACCAAATGCTCTCTTCTCTCTTTTAGACCTGCATCACTCAGTAAACAAAACCCCAGAAAGTGATCATTTGCTTCTTCTTTTTTTTTTTTTTTTTTTTTTTTCTTCTTTCTCCTCTTTTTCTTGATGAACTTTTTTCTTCTA
>Ga0131853_10008340_pt1 | contig 18881 bp, 19 predicted proteins | sample TergutLab28metaG_FD_92764 | JGI IMG/M metagenome (GOLD analysis project Ga0131853, IMG submission 92764) | Labiotermes labralis P1 segment gut microbial communities from Petit-Saut dam, French Guiana - Lab288 P1 (version 2) (version 2) | ecosystem: Host-associated > Arthropoda: Insects >...
AAGCTCTTAGATAGCAATAGTCCGACTTGAAAAATCAGCTTCCTTGTGAGGCTTGTTTGCTATGCACTTTTTTAACTGAAAATATTTCTGAAAAAACGGTTGACTTATGATAGTTAGTCACCTTCATGAGAATAGAATAGGGGATTTTGTACAATTATTCCTCTCTTTTTGTGCACGAAAATGAGAGGAGTATACTCGCTAAACTTTAAAAGCAGTACAATAAAACGCAGAATTTTTTCTGCTGGACTAGGAGCAAACTTATCGCAGTACTCACAGCGGTACGAGCGGTAAGTTTGCGACGTCGGATTGCAGAAAAAAGTCAAGCTTTATGTATTGGTTTTCAAGTTTAGGGATTCCACTATAGTAAAGCGCACCAACATTTAAGAGTGTTGGTGCGCTTTACTATAAAAGGAAGTGTTATGGCCGTTACGGTCGGAAACCAATCGTAACGGCGCTCGCTCATACGTCTAAAAAAGCCTCCAAAGTGTCGCTTGCGGCTTCTTTTCAACTGTATTCACTATAGAAATAATAGAGCTCTTCTGAAATTGGTTCAACACTTGATTTCAGAAGAGCTCTATTATGCATGAATAAAAAGTTTATAGCGCTTCAATATCTTTAACAAGTTTGTCAGTGTTTTCTTTAGTTGTTGCCCAGCTTGTGCAAAACCTCACGGCAGTGAGGTTTTCATCAACCCTCAGCCATTGGTGAAAGGCATATTTTTTGGCCAAAGTTTCAACAAACTCGTTAGGCAGTATAGGGAACTGCTGGTTTGTAGGTGAGTCGTAAAGAAACTTAAACCCCTTGCGCTCACAGGCTCCTTTTATTTGCATTGCAAGGTCAATAGCATTTTTGGCTATTTCCATGTACAGCCCGCTTTCAAACAAAACGTCAAATTGTATGCCGAGCATACGTCCTTTTGCAAGCAACGCACCGCGCTGCTTTATATAATAACGGAAATTTTTCTTTAAGTGGTCATCAGTGATAACAAGGGCTTCCCCAAAAAGTGCACCTACCTTTGTGCCGCCTATGTAAAACATATCACACAAACGGGCTATGTCAGAAAGCTCTAAATCATTCCCCGGTGCAGCAAGGCCATAACCCAGCCTTGCTCCATCTAAAAACAGAGGCAGCCCATGTTGGCGGCACATAGCGCTTAAATCTTCCAGCTCTTTTTTCGTGTAAATGGTTCCGTTTTCAGTAGGGTGAGAAATATATACCATGCCGGGGGCAACTGTGTGCTCAGGCTCTGGGTTTTCCATATGCTCCAGATACATTTTTAAAGCGGCAGCAGCCGTGATTTTGCCGTCAGCAGACGGAATGGTCAGCACTTTATGACCGGTAGCCTCTATAGCGCCTGTTTCATGAACATTTATATGCCCGGTATCAGCGGAAATAACACCTTCATATGGTTTTAGTATAGCTGCTATAACAGTAAGATTAGCTATAGTGCCGCCGGTGAAAAAGTGCACGCCAGCTCCATTGTTACCGCATAATTTCCTAATATGGGCAGCAGCACGCTTACAGTAGTCATCCATGCTGTACCCGGGAGTCTGTTCGAAATTAGTTTGAACAAGCCTCTCTAATATTAGCGGATGAGCGCCTTCTGCATAGTCACACTCAAATCGTATCAAGATATTTACCTCCTATTTATAAAAGCGGGCGGCCATTAACATCTAAAAACTCACCTGAAATTATACGAACTAAATCAAAGATCCAACCTACCAAGAACAGGCCGCCCGTAAAAATATATAAAATTCCTGTCCCAACTTTGCCCGCATAAAAACGGTGAACACCCCAAAGGCCGAAAAATATGCAAAGCAGCAGTGCTACAACGCGGCTTTTATACACGTAGTTATCGTAGTTATAATAATTATGATAGTGGTTGTGAGGTGCATGGTTTGCAGCTCGGTTATTTCTTACCAGGTCTGCTACATGTTTCTTGCAATGGAATTTTCCCGAAACATTTACTAAACAGCCTTCACAAAAAGGCTCTTTGCAGGTTTCACATAAGGCGTACACTTCCCTATCAGGGTGTGTTATACATGGCATATAATATTCCTCCAAATTTCTCGGGCTTTACATTTTGCCATAGGCAAAATGTAAAGCCTTGACAAGTTTTGTATAACCATAGATACGAGGACCTTACTAAAAAGACTGCAAAACTTATAAATTTTTCTTATCAAACCGCCTCGGTTTTATGCTAAAATACACATTTTTAAAAATCCATTTTTCTTTTTTTGTAAGTCCCCGCCCTAATTTATTTTCAATGTACTTATACAGGGTTGCAAAATTCATCTTCGCAGGCTGTTTTAGTGAGGTAATAACATTATCATGAGAAAACCGCATAATGTGGAGCGGCTCCCGCTTGAGTTGCTGAAGTATTTTAGCAGTATATTCAGCGTCATGAAGAGCGTTATGAAAAGGCTTGTTCATCTCAATGCTCATAGCAATAACTGCATTTTTGAGCCCTACACACATACCGGCAACACGGTTTAAATGCTTAGAGGCAACACTCTGAACATCAATAAAATCAATGGTCTTTGATTCAATGCCCAAACCATAATAGTCCATATTTTTTCTAAGCTCTTTAATGTCATTTACGCCCCAAACACAGTATATGACACGTTTTTTACCGACAAACTCCGAAAGTTTCTCAAAAGCTTCACAGAAACTTTGCTTATTGTTAAGCATAACACAGCTAAGGCCTGTAATGCGCCCAACATAGGGATTTATTTTTTTATATATGGCCGGCTTTATTAAGAGGTTAAGTGAGGCCTCATATTCAAACTTATGGTTAAGCCGGACTGCGCCTATTTGTATAATCTCAAAAGGACATTTTTCGTCAGTTATCTGGCTTCTGCCGTTTCCAAAGTCAAAAGCTTGATTAAATTCCAAATCAAGAACAATATATTTCATGCTCATCACCTAAAACAAAAAAATCACAATCACTACAAGTATACCATGAACCAAAGTAATAAAAAAGAGTTTTTTAATCAGATAAAATGAAGTAAAATGTAAGTAAACTTAAAACGTGGAGGGAATGATATGTTAGGCAAAATCGCATTTGAAGCCATTGACAAGGCACGTGGAGATTTGGAAGCTGCTTCAAAGAAAATGTGGGAGAACCCAGAAGGGCCTTTTAAAGAGTTTATTGCCTGTGATGTTACCTGTGAGCTTTTGGAAAAATACGGCTTCAAAGTGGAACGAGGGTTGTTTGGGGTGCCTACATCAATACGGGCAACCTGGGGCAGTGGTCATCCGGCTATAGGGCTTTTAGGTGAGTTTGATGCGCTGCCGGGACTGAGCCAAGCTGTTTCTACCGAGCGCAGCCCCGTGCCCGGTCAAAATTACGGCCAGGGCTGTGGGCACAACCTTCTTGGTTTGGCTCATGTGGGCGCGGCAATTGGCCTGAAAGCAGAGATGGAAGCAGGCAATTTACCCGGAACAATAGTGTTCTACGACTGCCCGGCGGAAGAGGTTTTAACGGGCAAGGGTTATATGGCAAGAGGTGGGGCATTTAAAGATATTGATTTGTGTATAGCCTTCCACCCGTCTACTATGAACGCTGTGGGCACAGGTTCGTCAAATGCGCTTAATAATGCTAAATTTCATTTCCACGGCGTAACGGCCCATGCAGGCGGCGACCCTCATAACGGCAGGTCAGCCCTTGATGGTGTTGAAATTATGAATGTAGGTGCTAACTACCTTCGCGAGCATGTAGAGACAGATGTTCGCATTCACTATGCAATAACCCACGGCGGGACAGCACCAAACATAGTGCCTGACTATGCCTGTGTGTGGTACTACGTTCGCGCTCCTAAAAGAGAAAGGGTGGAAGACACATATAAGCGCCTTTGCAAAGTGGCTGAAGGTGCCGCAATGATAAGCGGCACAACTGTAGAAATAGAATATATGGGCGGCTGCTATAATACGCTGAATAATAAGGTGCTGGCGGAAGTGGCTTTAGAAGCTATGAATGAGGTGCCTAAAAACGAATACACCCCGGAAGAAATTGAGTTTGCAAGAAAAATGAATGACACAAAAAAAGAACAGCTTGAAGCCATTCGTAAGCGCTTTAGTTTACCGGCAGACATGGAAATCCACGAAGGGGTTGCACCCATGCAAGATATTTCCGGCGGCGGCTCTACAGATGTCGGTGATGTGCAGCACATAGTGCCGGGCATAATGATTCGCACGGCTTGCTACAATATCGGTGCGCCCGGGCACAGCTGGCAGATTACGGCTTGTTCAGGCCACTCCATAGGAAATAAGGGTATGCACTTTGCGGGAAAAACCATGGCGCTCTTTGGGCTTAAAGTTATTAATGACCCTAATATTTATAAGAAAGCCAAAGAAGAGTTTGATAGTTATATGGGCGGCAGTGAATATGTCTGCCCAATAACACCGGAGCTTAAAATACCGGAATAGGGTTTTACTCTACTGTCATTGCGAAGTTTGCAGCTTCGCAATGACAGACTATCTTTTTGTTAAGGCAGCTCTGTTTTAACTGCCGGTTATCATTTATGGCTTTTGAATGGAGTATAGTGAATTAATTTTAAAATGGCCTAAATGAGCTTGCTCATTTTAGGCATTTTAAAGTTAATGAGCGTCCCGAAAATGAGCATTTTTGCTTTAGCAAAAGTGCGGATGGGGGCGTGGTTTCAGTCCATTTTGGACTGAAACCACTATAAGGCAATTTCCAACCGGGCATAAGTCACATTTGCAGTAATAGACCACTTCTGAAATTGTTTCAAGGAAAGTTTTTTTGAGCTTAGTTCAAAAATACATGCACAAAAACGTCTGTTGTTTAAAATTCACTTCGCGAATTACGCTTAAAAATTGCTTCAACATTTGATTTCAGAAGAGGTCTAATGTATAAATGTATATTTTTTAGCTTAATCGCACATAAAAATAACTACTCCAGATAAAGCGACCCGGCGTGGTTCTTTTTAAGAGAGCAGGTCATATCGCCGGAATTATCAGGCAGCTTCACGTCAACTTTTATATCGCCTGAGTCTGTTTTGTAAATCTTAACCACATCAGACCCCGGCGGCAAAAAGCCTTTTATTACTTGAACTAATCTTTCATCCATGATTTTAACTATCTCCTTTTTCAGACAACCGCAACAGATATGATTACAGTTTCATTGTCATCCAAGTAATTTCGTCATCTTTTTCGGGCTGCTTTTTGTCTATGGCAAACCCCATTTTTTCATAAAAAGCAATAGCATTTTTGCTTGATGGCACATGAAAACTATTAGCCTCTCTGTCCTTAGCTGCTTGTAAAAGTTTTGTGAAAAGAACTTTGCCAATACCTTTAGGGTGTAATTCCGGCAAAACATACAAATTTGATACAGAATATTTGGGTTTAGCAATGTTTCCGAAATTTACAAAAGCGCCTGTGGCTATAATTTCTTCGCCTTCCAACACAACATAGACAGTTTTCCAATTTAATTGAGATAACAGGTTTTCTAAAGTATTATGAGATTTAAACTTGTCCAAAACGGCTTTAGAATGATACTTTGAAAGAACTTCATCAAAATTCCTATCAAGTAATAATTTTACATGTTCAATATCTTCTTTTTTGGCTTTTCTTATTTCCATATCAATCTCCACATCAACTGCCCTTGGCAAGTTCCTTAAGCTGTTTGGCGGCGTTTTCTTCCACAACACCGCCATGATAGCAGACTATCCTTTCTATATCTAAGCCGTGTAACTTTTTAAGAGATTCATAAGCTTCGTCCATATCGTATGTATATATTGGGCTTGGCCCTATAAGTGTACCATTTTCAGCCCTTAGGGCATCACCGGTGATTAGTGTTTTTTCGCTTTTTACATAAACACAAATATGACCGGGAGTGTGACCGGGAATGTGAACTAAAAGTAAATTATCTCCTGCGCCCACTGTAATATTGCCGCTTACCACAGTATCAACATTGACTTTTGCACTCTGCCAGCGGCAGTAAAAATCATCAAAATCACTTTTTTCATCATCACTCATTTTGTTATAATCTGCTTTTCTTTGAGTAAGTTTGATGGGCACAGTTGTCCAGTCTATATACTCTCTCTCGGCTTCGTGGCTAATTATTTCTACATTAGGATTAAGAGCCTTGATGTCATTGGCAGAGCCAATATGGTCAAGGTCTTGATGGGTTATAATTATTTTATCCACTTTAGAAATATCAAAGCCACAGTCAGCTATTTCTCCTTTCAGGCAGCCGGTAAGACCCGGCAAACCGGCATCTACAAGTATAAGCTCACCGTCATTGTTAATAAGAACAACAGAGTACACACCTGTTTCAGGGCCCTTAACATCCAACACATAAAGGTTGCCAAATTTTACCATTATTATTCCTCCTTAAAATTGAGAGCATATCTCTTAGAACCTGTGTTCAACCCATTATTGACCGCAGGTTCTTAATATATTTCATTATAATTATTTACCGAATTAATAACCGTAATATCTGGAGTGATATATGCCGTATTGTAAGTAGTATAAATCACCATACCAGGCTTTGCTCCTTTAGGTTTCTTTATGTTTTTTCGATTTGTATAATCTACCGGAACAAGGCTTGAACCCCTTCCCTTAGAAAAATAGGCGGCTAAGTGGGCGGCTTCTTCTATTGTACTGTCGGGAACGGCGGCACCATCGGTTTTAATAATAACATGAGAGCCGGGTATATTTTTTGTATGGAGCCACAAGTCACTGCCATCGGCAAACTCCATAGTAAGTTCATCATTTTGCTTATTGCTCTTGCCAACATAAATCTCAAAACCATCTGATGATTTAAAGTGCATAGGCCCTGTTTTTTTAACAGGCACCGCCTTTTTCTTAACAATACCGGGACTCTTTTTTATAAAGCCCTGCTCTCTAAGCTCTTGGCGCACATCATCTATATCGTGTATGGAAAGGTTTGTTTCCAAACTGTTTAGTATAGATTCAAGATAATATAAATCTTCCTCTGCAGTAGCAAGTTGAGCGGTAGCCGCTTCAAAAGTACGCTTTTGCTTATTATATTTTTTGAAATAACTCTGGGCATTTTCTGCAGGGGTTAGGGCCGGGTCTAAGTTTATTTCAATCTCAGGAGCTTTGGCATCATAAAAATTGATAACACGGGCTACAGTCTGGCCTTGTTTAAGCGCATAGATGTTGGCAGTTAAAAGCTCTCCCAGCACTTTTATTTCATCACGGTTTTTTATTTCATCAAGAGAATTATTAAGCAGCTCTTTCTTTTTTGAAAGGCGCTCCACAAGGTTAGATACAAGTTTTTTAAGGTCATGAGTTTTTTGGTTTTTTTTGTAGTATGCGTCCTTTTGCCTGTAAAAATCATTTAAAAGCTTTGAAATGCTGTCGTATTCCACACTTTTAAGGTTATTCCACATAGTCAAATCAATTGAGCTGAAATCTTTAATTATACCTGACACTTCCATATAAATTTTAGGAAAATAGATATGGCTTGCCACATCTTCAAAGGTTTTTCTAAAAGCCTTGTAAAGTGCACTGCCATTTAAGGAGTCAACAAAATCTGACGAATTGACGCCGGCCCGTGCACATATTTCACTGGCTGTCAAAGGGCTTATACCGCTGTAAGACTTATAAATAAATTCTTGAGCAGTTTTACCTGCTGAATCTTCAAATTTTAACAAAAACGACGGCTCATCCACTAATCTCGGGTCCGACTTGCTTTGGGAAGGCGGGTAAGTATAAGTTATTCCCGGAAGAACTTGCCGCACAGAGCTCTTGTCCAATGAAATTCTTTTAATAGCATCTAATATGATACCATTTTCATCTACAAGTATAATATTTGAGTGTTTGCCCATAATTTCGACTATAAGCCGCTTTACGGAGATATCACCCATTTCATTAAGATGCTCAACACTTATTTCAATTATCCGCTCAAAACCCGGTTGGTTTATTGCGACTACTTTCCCGCCGGACAGATATTTTCTGAGAACCATGCAAAAAAGCGGGGCCTGCATAGGGTTCTCACCTGAATTATACACAAAACAAACCCTGGGGTTTGACGGATTTGAACTAAGCAGCAGCCGTTGGCTTCGAAATGCAATTACAATCTCATCTCTCTCCGGCTGATGAATTTTCTCTAACCTAAAATTTAATATACTATCATTTATTTCTTTTACTATATTTGATAAAGCAATCCCATCTAATGGCATGGCGCACCTTTCAAAAGTTTTGTCTTGTATAGTCGTTCAACTTTAAAAAAGTGGAACGACAAAATCTTTCTTTGCAAGATTTATATAGAAGTATACCTGTTTTTCTAAGATTTGACAACAGCTGTGTCTATGGTATATAATCAACAAGTTAGTTTAATTTATTAATTGTTTTAAATGAGGTAACTTATGATAAGAAGCATGACGGGTTATGGCCGGGGTGAATGCAGCAAATACAACCGCAAATTTATTGTCGAAATAAAATCAGTAAACCACAGATATAATGATATTACTGTAAAACTGCCAAGAATTTTATCAGGGCTTGAGGATTTCTTGCGAAAAACCGTATCAGGCCGCATAAATCGCGGTAAAACTGATGTTTATGTAAATTATGAAGCCCTTGGCGATGTAGATGTTAGCATTTCCTTTAACGGTGCTTTAGCTGACGGTTATATGGCGGCGCTTGCCACCCTTAAAGAGCGCTATGGTATAGATGAGAGAATATCTGTTTCTTCTATTATCCGCTTTCCTGATGTTATTTCTATTGACAAAAGTGCCGGCGGTGCAGAGGCTATGGAAGAGCTTAAAGAAGTTCTTTTCGAGGCCTTGGAAGAAGCGCTGGGTAATTTGATTTTAATGCGAGAGAAAGAAGGCTCTGCTTTAAAATCCGATATTTTAGAAAAACTTACAACTATCACTGATATGAGTGAAAAGGTTGCCAAAAGAGCTCCGTCAGCTATAGAAGTTTATAAAGATAAATTTGCAGAACGGTTGAAAGAAAACTTAGGCAAAGTTGGGGCTGAAATAGATGAAAACAGGTTGTTGATGGAAATTGCCGTTTTTGCTGAGCGTGCTTGTGTAGATGAGGAGCTTACACGACTTTCATCTCACCTTGACCAACTTAGAGAAATATTAGATAAAGACGAGGCCGTAGGCCGTAAGTTGGATTTTTTGATTCAAGAAATGAACAGGGAAGTAAATACCATAGGCTCCAAGGCCCATGATGCGGAAATAACCCAAATTGTAATTGATCTTAAAAGTGAGATAGAAAAAATTAGAGAACAGGTGCAAAATATTGAGTAGTGTAATTAACATTGGTTTTGGAAACATTGTTTTAGCAAGAAGGATAGTAGCCGTAATAAGCCCTGAGTCGGCGCCTGTTAAAAGAATCATTCAGGATGCAAGAGAGGACAAAAAGCTTGTAGATGCTACTTACGGCAGGCGCACCAGAGCGGTTATAATAACCGATTGCGCCCATGTAATACTATCTTCAATACAGCCTGAAACCATAGCGGGCAGAATTTCTGAAGAGGAAAATTAGACCTATGAATATCCCTAAAGGTATGCTGGTTATAATATCGGGCCCCTCCGGCTCAGGAAAGGGTACTGTGGTAAAAAAGCTGGACCCGGATAAAGGCTATGCTCTTTCAGTCTCCATGACAACAAGAGAACCGCGCCCGGGAGAACTCCACGGAAGAGATTATTTTTTTGTGGAGGAAGAGGAGTTTATTGCCGCAAGGGACAACAACGGCCTTATAGAGCATGCTGTTTTTGTAGGCAATCTCTACGGCACCCCCAGAAAATATGTTGAAGAAGCTATTGCTAAGGGCAGAATAGTTGTTTTAGAAATTGAGGTTGAAGGTGCTCTGCAAATACGTGAAAAATTTCCTGATGCGGTGCTTATTTTCTTAATGCCGCCGGATATAGATGAGCTTGGCAGGCGCTTGTTCAACAGGCATACCGAAGATAAAATGACAATAGAGCAGCGCCTTAACCGCGCTAAGAATGAGATTAAATACATAAGCCGCTATGACTACGTTGTGTTAAATGACGAGATAGAGTTGGCTGTTGATAGGATAAACACTATCGTTTCGGCGGAATCATTAAAACCGCACAGAAACCCCGGATTAATTGAAGACTTTAAAGGAGATGAATTTGATGTTGCGTCCTTCATACTCAGAATTGATGAGCTTGTTAAATGAGGTAAACGAGACAGAGGATAATGAAATCACCAGCCGCTACACTATAGTTATGGCAGTTGCCAAGCGGGCCAGGCAAATTATTGACGGGCAGGAAGCCCTTGCCAAAGCCGATACAGACAAGGCCGTAAGCCTTGCCGTAGCTGAAATGTCCAATGGTAAGCTTAGAGTTTCAGCGGCTAAGATTACGGATGAGGAAGCAATTAATAGAAATGAGTTTATTTCGGTAATAGAGGCTGATAGTTTAGATGATTATTAAAACCTGACTGCTAAGGCTTGCGTTATAGAAAAAAATACCCGCTTTCAGCGGGTTTTTTATCGCTATGGCGTTTTCTTATTTTTCCATCATTATAGTGGAATTCCTTTGAAATAGTATCAGAAATTTAGCTTGATAAATTTCTGATACTATTTCAAAGGCAGGCTACTGGCGCGTTAGCGTCCTGGCCTAGTTCTACAAAATAGTTACATATGTAACTATTTTGTAGAACTTCCACTATAAAACCCACAACGCAAGCGTTGCAGTTTTAAATTCATTTCACTATATGTATTAATTTGAGATTAGTATTACTATGGACGGATAAAGGTGGGCGCAGGTTTTAAATCAAGGCAGTTTTAGAAAGTGGCTGGATATAATGATGAATAAACCTTTAATAGCAAATATAATAGTATCCATAAACAATCCCAATGTTGACAAGCCTTTTAGTTATGTTGTGCCGGAGGAGCTTGCGGAGCGGGCCTTGCCGGGTACGCGTGTGCTGGTTCCTTTCGGGAGGGGCAACAAACCTGTTGAAGGGTTTATTGTTGATATTGTCGGTGAAGCCGATGAGAATGTTGACTGCACTAAACTTAAAAGTATAATTCGCTTGCCTGACAAAACTCCTCTTTGCAGCGAGGATTTAATGCTTCTGGCTAAATGGATGCAAAATAAATATTACTCGACGTTGAGCGAGTGTATTAAATGTATACTGCCTACAGGGATTTCCATAAAAACAGAAACAGTATACTACTTAAACCCGGTGATTGAAGCGGATTTAACTGAGGCAGAAGAAAAAATTGTTAGCTATGCAATGAAAAATACGACTGTTAAAAAAACGGACTTGATAAATGAAGCCGGGGTTTCTTCGAAAAATGTCGAATCTCTTATCAGAAAAGGTATATTAATAAAAGACAACCTAACAAATAGCAAAAACTTTGTAAGGTATGAGCAGCATATGGTTTTGGAAGATATTTCGCCCGGTACAAAATTGCCCTCCGAAAAAACCAAACAAGGGCTGATAATTAAGTATCTTCGTGAAAATGGCCGCGTCAGCACAAAAAAGATTAAAGAGGATTTGAAGATTACAGATTCGCCTATTAGCTCTCTGGTGAAAAAAGGCATTGCGCGGTATGAGTCTGTGGAGGTTAGACGTGAGTCTGTCTTAGGTGAATCTTTTAAAGAGTTGTCTGAGGCGCCGGCACTTATACTTACCCAAGAGCAAAAGGAGGCTCTTAACATAATAGAAGAAATGAGCTTTAAAGAGGATAAAAAACCAATTTTACTTCACGGGGTTACAGGCAGCGGAAAAACAGAGGTTTATTTAAAATCAATCGAGGAGGCTCTTAAAAAGGGCAAAGATGCCATTGTTTTAGTTCCTGAAATTTCTCTTACGCCTCAAACTGTTGGCAGATTTAAAAGCCGCTTTGGTGAGCGCGTAGGTGTTACTCATTCAAGAATGTCACTGCCTGAGCGTTATGACATGTGGAAAAATGCCGCAGAGGGCAAAGTATCTATTATGATAGGGCCGCGCTCGGCGCTTTTTGCGCCTTTTAAAAACCTTGGCATAATAATTATAGACGAAGAGCATGAACATACCTATAAATCCGACACCACTCCAAAATACGACGCAAGAGCAGCGGCTATAGAGCGTGCACGCTTAACAAACTCGCTCATAGTGATGGGCTCAGCCACACCAAGTATAGAAAGCTACTACAAAGCTTTAAATATTGAGTATGTAATGGCGCGGATGAAAAACAGAGTGAATCTGTCCCTGCCAACAATCGACATTATTGACATGAGGCAGGAGCTTGAAAATGGCAACCGTTCTATGTTCTCCATAGAACTTATGGAAGCAATAACAGATAATTTAAACAAAAACCTTCAGACTATACTGTTTCTGAACCGGCGGGGACATTCTACGTTTGTCTCATGCAGGGCTTGCGGTTTTGTAGTTAAGTGCGATGAGTGCAGCATAAATTTTACATACCACACTTACGATGACAGTTTGGTTTGCCACTACTGTGCTGCCAAGGTTAAGGCCCCTAAAAACTGCCCCCAGTGCGGGTCTAAGTACATAAAATACTTTGGTGCAGGCACACAAAAGGTGGAAGATGAGCTTAATAAAATGTTTCCTGCTGCAAGGGTGCTGCGTATGGATATGGATACAACCAGACAAAAAGGCGGTCATGAAAAAATATTGGGTGATTTTAAAAACGAAAGAGCGCAGATACTGGTAGGAACTCAAATGATAGCAAAGGGACTTGATTTTCCTAAGGTAACATTAGTTGGAGTGGTAGCCGCTGATTTATCATTGCATACAGGTGACTATCGTTCGGCTGAAAATACCTTCCAGCTCTTAACTCAAGTTTCCGGGCGCTCAGGCAGGGCTGATTACAGTGGCCGTGTTATAATACAAACCTATAATCCGGAGCATTATGCAATAATGCATGCAAAAACAGGGGACTATGAAGGTTTTTACGAGTTTGAGATAGCTCTCAGAAGACAGATGAATTACCCGCCGTTTACTCATATTTTTGATATACTGCTTACGGGAGAGTCTGAAAAAAAAATAATTTTGGTTTTGCAGAAATTTTATGATATACTGTCTATGTATAACAAAAATGATGATTTCGAACTCATTGGCCCATCTCCTGCTGTTATTTCTAAAATACGTAAAAGATACAGATGGCGGCTTAGCGTTAAGGCTGTGGATGAAGAAGCTCTTAAAGATCTCGTCTTGCATGGAATTAACGAGCTAAAAAAAGCAGAAAATATTTCAGATATTAATATAAGCTTGACTATGGACCCTGCCACAAACTCTTAACATGGCATGAAAAATTACAGGAGGGCAATATGGCTTTAAGAACCATTAGATTAAAGGGCGATGAGATTTTGAAAAAAAAGTCCAAGCCTGTAGTGGAGATAAATGAAAAAATATTAACTCTTTTGGATGATATGCAAGAAACAATGTTTGAAATGGATGGCGTTGGCATTGCCGCACCCCAGGTAGGTGCTTTGCGCAGGGTTGTGATTATTGATGCTGCTATAGCCAGAGGCGAAGAAGAACCCGATATTATAGAGCTTATTAACCCGGAAATAATAAAGCGCGAAGGCCGCCAGATAAATGTTGAAGCTTGCCTTAGCCTGCCAAATGAACAGCATTACGTTGAGCGGCCGGAGAGAGTGACTGTGCGGGCTCTTGACCGTAATGGGATTTTAAAGGAGTATGAAGGTGAGGGTTTTTTGGCTGTAGTATTCTGCCATGAGATAGACCATTTGGACGGTATAGTTTTTACTGACAAAGCACTTGTGGACTATGAGGAAAAAACAGAGGGAAAAGAGAAATGAAAATAGTTTTTATGGGTACGCCTGAGTTTGCGGCGACAGCCCTTTGTGACCTTATAAAGTATCACGAAATAACTGCTGTTATAACTCAGCCTGATAAGCCTGCCCAGCGGGGGAAGAAGCTTAAATGCCCGCCTGTTAAAGAAATGGCTGTGGCACATGGTATCGAAGTGTATCAGCCTAAGAAAATTAAAACTAAAGAGTTTGTGGGTTTTCTTTCGCAGGTTAATGCTGATATATTTGTAGTTGCAGCTTATGGGCAGCTTCTTTCAAAAGAAATTTTGGGTATACCTAAGTACGGTGCTGTTAATATTCATGCCTCACTCCTTCCTAAATACAGAGGGGCGGCACCCATACAGTGGGCAATAATAAACGGCGAAACACAGACAGGCATTACAATTATGCAGATGGATATGGGGCTCGACACAGGCCCAATGCTTTTCAAACTGCCTGTTGCAATAGCTGCTGACGAAACCGGCGCCTCTCTCCATGATAAGCTGGCGCAAGCCGGCGCCTTGGCAATACTAAAAGCACTTGAATTAATAGAGGCAGGTAATACTCAGCCTATACCTCAAAACGATGCGCTTTCCACCTATGCCGCTATGTTAAAAAAAGAAACAGGGCGTATACACTGGCAAAGGAATGCCGAAGAAATAGAGCGGCTTATACGCGGGCTTTATCCGTGGCCGTCTGCCTTCTCATCTCTTGACGGCTTTGGTGTTGTCAAAGTAATAAAGGCAACGGCTCTATCACATACTAACAAAAGCGAGCCGGGGACAATAATAGATATTGATAAAAAAAGGGGCCTTGTAGTTGCTTGTGGTGACAGCTCTTTGCTGATTGAGAAAATTCAAGTGGGTGGTAAAAAAGCAATGGCTGTTCCTGCTTTTTTATTGGGGAATGGTATAGAAACAGGGCTTAAATTTTTTTAGCCGATAGACCTAAGAATAACACTTAAATTTAACGCTCAGGATGTTTGCACGCCTTACTCATGGCTCGGCACTTTAATCGTTTCGCTGTGAGGGCTGTTCGTAAATTTTAAAATGTTTTCAGGCATATCGATTCCTACGGAATCTCAAGCAGAGCTTGAGCATTTTAAGTTTACCACTATATAACAGACTTGTCCGTTAACCTGCTTTTACCGTATTTTCGAGCGCCTTTTTGTTAGGAAGCCCGGGCGCAGCATAGCGAAAAATAAGCCGAAAGGTGGCGTAATGAGGTTAGCGGGCAGGTCTAATAAATAATAGGAGATGATTAAATGCCAATGATGCCATTATTTTTTGGTGATGCTACTTTTTTTCTGCTTATACCTGCGATAATACTTTCAATGTGGGCTCAGTTCCAAGTCTCAAGCAGTTTTAACAAATACTCGCAGTATTTAAGCCGCAGAGGCAGAAGTGGTGCAGAGGTCGCCAGGTCTATCCTTCAGGGAAACGGTATATATGACGTTGAAGTTGAAATGGGTCAAGGGCACCTTACAGACCACTACGACCCGCGTTCAAGAAAAATTGTGCTTTCCGAGGCTGTATATGGCTCGTCAAGCATAGCTGCTATAAGTATTGCGGCACATGAAGTTGGTCATGCCATTCAACATGATACAGGTTATGCACCCTTAGCCCTGCGTTCAATTATAGTACCTGTGGCGGGTTTTGGCTCAAGAATGGCTATGCCCCTTTTGCTTATTGGTTTTATATTAGGTGAAGGTGGATATTTTCTTGTGGATTTAGGTATACTTTTCTTTGCTTGCGCGGTGTTGTTTCAAGTAATAACACTACCGGTGGAGTTCAATGCTTCAAGCCGCGCCATTGCAGTGCTCTCCAATGAAATGTATTTGGATGAAGAAGAGGTGCGGCCTGCGAAAAAAGTGTTAAACGCTGCAGCTATGACCTATGTAGCGGCTACTTTTGCGGCTCTTTTGCAGCTTCTCAGACTGGTTCTGCTTCGAGGGCAGAGAAGATAGTTCTTAGCGGAGGTTAAAGAGTATGAAATTAAACAAATTATTTTTTTCGCTTCTTTGCAGCTGTGCCTTGTTTTTTTCTTTTATGTTTAGCGCCGTTTCTGCAAATGCTCCCGGCAGTGCTGAAGACCCTCTTGTAACCAGAAGTTATATTGACAGGCTTATTGCTGATTTGACGGGAATATCAGGCTCCGGCGGAAATGGTGAGCTTAGTTCAGAGCAGATTGATGCTATAGTAAATGAGGTTGTAAGCCGCTTAGGGCAGCAGGGGCTGTCAGTGCAGCAACAAGGGCAGTTTCAGCGCGATACGGCCGGAAGATACATCCCCGTCAGCCTGCGGGAAGGTCAAGTTCTTGTAGGTGATGAAGGGACGGAAATAATTCTCAGAACAGGTACTGCAGTTGCCAATGCAAGTGGTGATGATGGCCTTGCAAATATTACTACAGGTACTGACGCGCGCAATAATCAGGAAATAGGTGCAAATAACATGCTTATAATTCCCAGAGATGATGGGCGTGGTGTTAGGGCAACATCAGATGTTTGGCTGCTTGTTAAGGGCAGGTTCAGTATTTTTTAAAGGGGTTTTGGCACAAATGAGAACAAACATTCTTGGAGTGCAAGTAGACACACTTAACCGTAAAGAAACACTGAAAGAAGTGCTGGGATATATTTTAGCTGATGAGCGAAAGTGCAACCTGATAGCAACCCCAAACCCTGAAATGATAATGCTCGCACATACTGATAGTGAATTTGCACAGGTACTTAACGGGGCCAGCCTTGTTATACCTGATGGTGTTGGTATTGTTTGGGCATCTAAGTATAGTAATATGCGCCTGCGCGAGACTGTTACAGGTTGCGACCTGTGCTTTAAGATATTTGAAAATATTAAAGATATAGAAGGTGCTAAAGCATATATATTAGGCGCAAAACCCGGTGTGGCTCAACTTGCGAAAGAAAAGATGGAGGCAAAGTTTCCCGGCCTTAATGTCTGTGGCGCTAGGGACGGGTACTTTGGCTCAGAGGATGAAGAGGAGATTATAGCACATATAAACAGTTTGAAGCCGGATGTGCTGCTTGTTGGGCTTAGTATGGGCCGTCAAGAAAAGTGGGTACATACTCATAGAAAAAGCCTTGAAGTAAATGTTGCTGTCTGCTGTGGCGGCACTGTTGATATAATGGCCGGCACAGTTAAAAGAGCGCCGGTACTTTTTCAAAAATTAGGGCTGGAATGGTTTTACAGGCTGCTTTGCCAGCCATCACGATTTTTTAGGATGCTTGTTTTACCTAAGTTTGTTATTGCGGTTACTCTGAACAGATTTTTTGGAGGTAATTGAAATTTCAAAAAATCACCGGGACGTTTTTGGAAAATACTGTAATTCATTTAAAGGTTTGTTTTACCCTGGTCAAAAAGCATACTTTCATTTCTTTTTTTACCGGTATGTTAGACAGTACAAATATTGATACATAAAAAACGGATGCTTCTTATTAGCATCCGTTAGACTGTAGACAAATCCCATTTGCATGGTGAGGAAGGGTTTGGGAAACCGATGGTTTCCCAATTGAAATCCGCAAGGCGGACTTTGTCCGCCTGAGGGAAAGCCGCTGACCGCAAGGAATTGCGTATGCAAGACCTTGCAAGCGGATTCATACATTAAGTACCTCAAAAAAATGGCAAAGCCATTTTTTTGAACAGGCTGAAGACAAAGTCTTCAGCCTGACGGATGCTTCTTATTAGCATCCGTTTTGTCTTTTTAGCTTTAATTTTAACTTTATGCAGAATATAAATCAGTTATATAAGCAATGAGAGCACTGTTAGTAGGTTTTCCGTCATCAGGATAAGAATTGCCCATGTTTCTAAAAAATCCACTGGGATCACCGCGGTCCCATGTTTTACCTATGGCATGGCGTATGGCCCGCTCAACACAGGCCGAGTTAGTATTATACTTTTTGGCAATAGCCGGATAGAGTGCCTTTGTCATAGAGCCAAGTAAATCTTTGTTTTCTATGCCCATTACTATAGCCTGTTTTAAGTATGTAGAGCCCTTTAAATTAGAAGGCATACCTATTTTGTGCAATATACCCATAGCGAAACTTGAAGGGCTGTTTTCCTGCTTTGTACTTGAATAAAGGTCTAAATTTATAATAGATTCAAAGGGCCGGCCGGTGTCATTTTCATGAACTTGAATGATGCGGCTTACAAGAAGTGTTAAGTCAAAAGGCTTTAAAACAAAATAGTCTGCCCCAAGTTCCATAGCTTTTTTTGTAAAACTCTCTGCGCTAACTGCTGTAAACATTATAAATTTTGGCCTTAACGGCCCTCTAATGTCTCTAAATTCCTCAAGAATCCTTATGCCGTCAAGCTCAGGTAAAACAATATCCAAAAGTGCTACATCCACATGATTGTCATTAAGAATTTTAAGGCCTTCAACACCGTCAAAAGCACAGCCCACAACATTAAATCTGTCATTCTGTTCAAGAAAATAGCGTATGGATTTATGAAGCTCTTTATTATCTTCAATTATCGCGACATTAATAATGTTATTATCCACAAGATCACACCAATCAACATTATAGTTTTACTTTATGGATTTTAACACAGATGTCGACAGATTTCAACAATAAAAAACGATTTTTGTTGAAAGTTTTTATATTTATTGTTATAAGCAATGAGTAGGCTGACGGAGTTTGTTTCGGCATTTTGTAAAAGTTGGCTTGCTGAGTACCGGCATAATTAAAGTCAAAGCCGCATTGCGCTGAAATTAAGCCTTTCAGCGAGTCCTGAAGCTTTGCCTGTATCCGCCCTTTCAGAGTTTGACCTTTTTCTGACTAAGCCCAAGTGAAGAAATGAGGCACAACCACTTGGCCATATACGAACGCTGGTGCGTTAGAGTTATTCCTGCCGAATAGATAAAGATGGGCGAGCCGAAGAATCCAAGAAGCGCGGCCATGAGGAGTATTATAGCTGTATCACTTTAAAAGAGATACAGGCCAAATGTGAACATATAGAAGATTAACTTGAAAAGTAACAAGTCAAAGGGTTCGCTCCGCGAACTTCGCTGCGTGAAGCGGGAGTTTGAAGCCCCGCTTCACCGCAAAACGCTCACCCACCGCTTTCGCCGAAGCTCACGCTTCGGCTTAGAAGCGGTGGCCTATGACCAACGGTTAATCTACCC
>Ga0131853_10008341_pt1 | contig 18877 bp, 11 predicted proteins | sample TergutLab28metaG_FD_92764 | JGI IMG/M metagenome (GOLD analysis project Ga0131853, IMG submission 92764) | Labiotermes labralis P1 segment gut microbial communities from Petit-Saut dam, French Guiana - Lab288 P1 (version 2) (version 2) | ecosystem: Host-associated > Arthropoda: Insects >...
TGTATTATGCATGTATTATGCACAGTGCATGTATTATACATGTATTACGCACAGTGCATAATCCACATGCACAACAGGCCTGAACGAAATATGCAGCCATAATACTGAATACTCCGACAACGACTTGTATACTGGAATCAATATTGTAACTTTCGCAAAGCGCAGGCTGTAGCTCCCTGATGATGGTTTATGTAAACCGAAACATGTTGGAGCAAATATTATAGTTTTAAATGTTTTAACATTTTAACAATTAAAATAATTTGTGTGCGTTAGTTGGGACAAATAAAGGATTTCAAAAACTTATTTCATTGTTTTCATTGAGGACATTGAATTTTGTTTTGAATGAATGGTTGATGAAAACCACAATCAAACACAACTGTATTTATTGTCTAACAGTATATTGGTACAAATGAGCTACATGTTTCAGACAAAAAGGGCCATTGTCTAGCTTTGTATAAAAACATTGAGATGGAGTAAAGTGTGAGATCTAACAGTAAGGATATACATGTAACATTTATATATTTGCTTCCTCTTTGTTTGTATACAAGGCCTGATGATGACCCTTTTTGGGCCAAAACACGTAGCTCATTGGTAGCAGCATATTGTTATGCAATAAATATGGTTGTGTTTGTTGGTGGTCTTTATCAGTTAATTATTATTCCATTGTTAATAAGTGGCAGAGTGTTTTTGTGCACCACTCCTTGAATTCGTAAAAGTAAAACTGCTTACCTGACAGGTACAGTGGTTTGGATAAGTTATCAAGAAAGTAAATGAAAAATTAAGCTCTTCGAAAGTGTTGCATTATAGGAAGGACAGACCTTCCCATTCTATAATACTGTCTTTTAATTGTATCAGCCGTATTTGTTCCACCAGACACTTGATGTGAGATCTTTCTTTTCAAGATGTGTTGATATAGGATGTTACACAGCACAGATAGGTAGTTAGTTACAAACGTTCAGGTACAACCTGTTGGTCCAATCCTCAAGGGTCAAGCAGTCCAAAAAGACTTGGAGTAACAAACTACCAATCTACACTGCATAATGTCTCAGAAGAGTGAAGATCTCATTACACTGTGGCGGAAGTTTGCAAGCAAGCAATTTTCTTTCCTACCTGGTGTCGGGTGAGTCTGTGATGATAGAGTTACGGGGATAAGAACTTTAAATACTAAGGGTAAATTTATTCATTTTCTGATCATTGTTGGTGGCTTTTTAACTGTTAACTTTAAATTTGAAAATTTATGTTCATATTATTATACCCTAATAATGTATAAGACTGAAAGCAGACATGTAAGGCATAATTCTGAAGAGACAGATAAGGTATAAAGTAGCTGTTAAATGTATCTCACATACCCTGCATTTTCCACAGCTCTGATTTAAATAAACAGAAAAGTGCAATACAGTTTTAGAAATATCTTGATTTCTCACCAGTGTAAATGAAATAGATATGTTCAGTTCTTTAACTTGTTTTTGCTCAGCTAATACCACTTTAAAGGTTTAGCTCTGCATGTACGTGTTTTACATCTCCGTCCGCTTTTGAAACTGAACACTATGCGAAGAACGATGCTAATTCTACAGCCTTACAAGATATAACTGTCAATTGAAGAACACCATTTGATATCCTTGCAATGTTTTTCATATGCTAAATCATCCAGTATTAATTACAGTTGTCATTGGAACATATTCTATGTATGCTTGTTGCATTGAAAGACAAATTGAACAGTAGTGTTTGTATATAATTATAAAATGTTGGTTAATGGTTCATGATTAATGTGATTTTCACACTGTTTGTATATATATATATATATATATCATATTTCCAATCATATATTACATTTTTTGAGAATATTTATATGTAGTATTCATGTATTAGAAACACAGGTTAGCAGATTCTGAGTTACCAAATGATTGTAACGGGCATATTTTTGTGAGCTGAGTACTTTGAAACCAGTGACACTTACAGTTTATGCATATTTATAATGTCCGGTTATCCTGTCTCCAGCTCTGTGAAGTGTGCGAGGTATGTGGCATGACAGAGATGTGTGGTTTAAATCATTGACAGTTCATTCCAGAAAAATAAGTCAACTTACTACACTAGCATTGTAATGATCTAGAGGATGAATAATAATAATAATAATAATAAATGAATGTGGAACATGAAATGTATGATTATACCGGTAATAATTTGAGCCACCAGCATAGTAACAAAAGGTTTCAAGAAACATTTGGAAGGCATACCAGGAAATCATTCAATACAATCACTACAAAAGACATGTTATACTTGGAACATCGCACACAATATGGAAAGCATTCATGTGTGAGACATTACTTGCAACAGTATGTACACATGGCCACATACTCCCTTTTTGATGTCACTAGCCTGTGCGACCGGCGTCAGGACCGTACCTTTCTGTTTCCCAGTTTGCGGAAACCAGAGACGGGATAAATGGACAGTAATACAATATGTATGGGATGTAGACTTAAAGACAGTCTGATGTTAATTACATGTGGACAGGCTGATGTAATTAAAATTAATCACTCTTCATGTTGCGCGTGCACACACACACACACACACCACACACATACACATGTAAGAAGTCCCATTTCCATATTTTTAAGACAATTTTCTTGTCACTGTTTGGTTTTGAAAAGAACATTTTCAGGTTTATTACTATGAAGAAATATTGGAGTTACATGGTGTGACTGCCACACGGGTTATCAGTGTCACAGTCTTTAAAAACTGAGCTGGGGAAGGGATGCACACACCATTCCATCATCATGCATGGTGAACATTTGCCACTGTCTTATTTTAGTTAAAGAACACACTGACTACTACTTTCATCAGAAGTGTGACTGCTCTGTTTGGTCCACTGGATGCAGCTGTTCTCTTGTATTTTGATACTGTGTACAGCACATCAAAATAGTTGGTCTTGGACCCCATAATGGGTCTCACATCAGAGGTTGACCATTCTCATCAGTGGTATTTCGTAATATCTGCCAAATCCACAGACCAGAGTCATTCCTGAGAAATTAATAGATGCCTAGTTGGTCAATAAATCCTTTGCACTGTATGGAACCTGAAGGTTCTCTGTTGAGAGTACCCCCACTACTGGCCCCTTTTCTGAGCCTAATAATCCATTCCACATCATGTTATCTATATGTAGTCTTCAAAGAGATCTCTTCTCTTAAAATTTTCTCATCATAACTTTGTTATCACCTCTTTCCAAAAATGTATCACATTCCCACCCATCTCATCACCCTTCATTTGGTCATAATGGAAATCATGAAACACTCCTGTGCAGTTTTGTTCAGCCCTCTGTTAATACTGTTAGCAAAACAGAAAATAAGTAGAATATGAAATGAAGTACACTTCTTCCCAGTCAGATATTAGGACATAGAATACAAATTTCTATGGCGGCTGAAGGTCATTTTTGGGTAACAAAGCTGTGTCAATTCAGAGGCAATGTCCCGCATTTGTGTGCCACTGGTTTGTATGTAAAAACAGCAATTGCCAAGTGTTTTGCTTGGTTCATGTTATAGCATGTCATGTCATCCAAAGTATTTGTATACAATGTAATCAGTAGTGCTGACAATAATGGATGCCACAAGTACTTACACAGAATTTTAAGGTAGTGTTGATGCCTAAAAGTCTGAGAGTAAGAATGCAGTTTTAAATTTTCATATGAATACTCCAATATTTTCAGCAACTGTTTGATTGTCAAGTATATTTTTATTCTACAACATTGATAAAGAAAAGGACTACATTAAGCTGAACAATAAATCTACAAGTGTAAAAAAATGAAGATGTACTTCAGCTGTGGTGTATGCCAAAAACCTGTCTCCCCATCTTCTACCTGCATCTCTGTCATGTAAAGGATTATAGGACATTAGACATATGGGGATTTTGTCACCATCAGTTCTTGTATGTTGGCATCAGTCATTGAGTATGTTTCATCAGTTACAGATCTTAATGGTGTGACTGCTGCAGTTGTAATGCTTCAGATTGCCATTCATGAGATGCTCAGTTCAAATCTCAGGCAAAACAAATATTCAGCCTTAATATCCTGCCATGCTCCTTAGTTCCTCCAAGCTGACGCTAGGACAATGCCTCAGGTGGTGCTACAACCTCCTGACCAGTGCAGTTCCACTGTCCTATACCATTTGCTGTGACACTGCCTGAGCTACTGACAGCACCTTTACATAAATCATTAATAAACTTTTGGATTTAATGTTTTTTATACTGTGCATTGACACAATTATGAAATGTAAATCCAGACTTTTTAAATTAACGTTTTAATTCAGTTCTCATTCTCTTCTGTGTTTCAAACATCATGTGTTCATCATCAGGAAGACCATTTGTACATGTAGTTTTTCATGGTATGTTTTTCATACATTTATGTTAGCAGTCTAGCAGATGGAAGGAACAGGCACATCCACCTGCTAGACAGCGTGCAGAAATTTATGAAAAACATGCCGTACAAATGGTCTTCCTTATGATGAACACATGATGTTCAAAGCTTGTAGAAGACACCAAGAATTGAATTAAAACATTAATTTGAAAACTGTGCATTTGTTGGTTTACATTACATAATTTACGGAAGTCTTGCATCTCATGTGGCCTGCAAGTGTGTTACTGTTGACTAAAATTCTCATAAATATAATCAGTTTTCTACTTGTCTTTTCTGTTAATTGTGCAGTTTTTCTGCAATGCACAATGGCTGGAATAACAGTATGTTTATAAAGTTTTATTTATGATCTGTGTATTGAAAGTCATCCTGATATAAAACATTTAATCGGTAATGGCATTTCTGCTTTTATGGATCATAACTCTGAAACACTCATCATTTTGCATTCTGGTAATCTCCATACCTGCATTAATCCTGCCACTTTAGTGATATTAAGTGTAATTTGACAAACCTGAGTTTTCCTGCTTAAGTGGGCAAAAAAAAAAAAAAATTCTATAATTCAAACAAAATAAAAGCACAGTGACTCTCATGGTTGTGTGTAGTTGGGACAGTGAAGACCAAGTTATTTTACACAAAACTTAAAATAACTGTCAGTACAAACGTTTATTATTTTAAGAGACCTACGAAAGCTCAGAATGTAAACAGTGGATGGCGCATCTGTTCTGAAGTTTGCCTAGCTCAGTACCATTATGCCGGCAAGGAATTAGGATCTTGTAAATGAAACAAAGTAAGTATTAGTTATAAACATTTACTTCTTACAGAAGTTCATAAAATTAAAACTGAACTGAAGTGTTCATTTGAATAAGTTTACATCCAGTCACTGGTTCACTATTGTGAGGAAAATTGAACATTGGTATGTACTATAAAGCGATTCTTTTAAAGTTCCTCTTTTTAAACTAAGTATAATGTATACTGTTCAGTGAACATTCATCAGCAAATGAAAAACAAATCTTTCACTATTCTGGGCTCTACAAATATACATATTACATAGTTATAAAGAGAGCCAGTTTTGTTAATACACGTCATAATAATGAACTCTTAGACAGCTGATGACTTTTTGGTAGCTAAACCAGTAGCTTCTTAACAGCCAGAGATTGCAGAATTAATTCTAAAGATGAATTCCAAGTCACCAGAAACCTAACGTTCATTTTGTAGTTTCGTAGGGAATATCAACATTAAATTTAAGCTATTTTTAATTGTTGCAATTATGCTTTAGTGATAATGTAGTTCTATCATATTTTATTGGACTGAAAAATATGATGTATTGGGACTAGAATCTATTGTAGTACAGAGTGGGACAAAAATAGGTATACAGTTACTTTTGTTAACTTATATTGCATTTTGTTTTTTCTTTATGGCAGATAGTTGCTGGTAATCTGATGACCAACTGAGGTGGGTGGAAAAATTGTTGGAAATCACGAAACAATGAGAATTAACTGTCTCATGGTTCTGTTTTGTGTGGAGTATAAATGAACTGCCAAACACCTACATACTTTTGAACCACTCTGTGTAATGTACCACTATCTGAAATAAGAATGAAAAAACAACAACTGTAAATTTCACTCTTTAAGAACATCAATATTGCTACATTCAGAAAACTGTGCCTATGTATTAGGCAAGTCCTAAGTGAATGGTTCAATGATACTTCGATGATGTAAGTCATAAACTATCCATGACATACAGGGTCAAGTTACATAGACAAAGTATCTACATGGAGCAGACTACCTCCTTTTCCTACTACACAACATGAGCATTCTGAAAAAGTACTTCTAACAACTAAGTTCAGCACTCAGAATCTTAACCCCATTACCACTGGCAAAAGATTTCACAAATTGCACTCTGTTCAAAATGAAAGAAAATAAAACTGACTGTACCAATCAACACTTCATTTTAAGGTGTACATACACACAAAAATTTGCACAATGTAGCATGCTGAATTTGTGTTTCCTGAAAGATACATTAAAATCCAGTTCTCAGAAGTGATAAAATGTATGTGAAGCATAAGAAATACCTACATAGCAAACTTTATGTACTTTTGTATACATATTTTTCATTACAGGACATGTCTTACAGAGAAACCTTTCTAAAATTATGACCCAGTTACAGTTTTTTACATAATATTGAGAGTTATTCTGCTCAAAAATGTCAAAAAAGAAATCCACGCCTGGATATCTTTTAGCAACTCTGTGTCAAGAAACAGTCATGGTTGTACTTCCACAAAGAGACTGTACAAAATTGGACATGTAACTTCTGTACATCTACTCCAACCAGGTTCCTAAGAACCAAACAGATTTATAATTCAGGCACTTTATTTCTGAATGAAGCATGTGATGTCATTTCACAGCTGTAAACCCAGGAGAACTTTAGCGCAAATAAGATTACCGTGCACCACAAGCCACTGTGTATTGCCCCATTCACCAGGCTGCTACATTCAAGCACAACAACTTTATCATTGTCACATCCTGTGACTACATAACAACTAAATCATAAGGCTAGTAAATTAAACTGCAGTAAAACTCGATTAATCTGACCTCACACATAATGACCATGTCAGCACATTGCCAGGCATACTTCCGCACTGGCGTGCTGCCTTCACGGAGTAAACAGTGCAATCAGAACACAGGGTTGATTTGTCTGTTGAGATACCAGGACAATAAGAAAACCCTGTACTCAGTTACCTATTTGTTTTTATACTGTTGCATCGATTATGGAACTGCAGGACAAAAAGCACATAGTTGATTCATCTGAGGTTCACCAAGTTTGAATGCATATATACCAACACAGAGTTACAGTCTTGCCATTTCATTGCATACTGTGCCCTTTAATAAACTATAATCTCCCTGTAACACTGAATGTCACTGTTGTAAGAGACACTGAGAATTTATAAGAATGGGGGCCAAAGATATTAAAAAAAAATTAAAATTAATGTTCGTTTAGATATTCAGTGTCATGGATGTCAGGTACAAATGCACTTAGAATTTTCTGGCAACTGAATATCAACCGTTCAAGTAAGAAAGAAACACATGTAATCTCTATGTAATTTTGTACTTGAAGATTCTAGAAATATGAACCTCCAAAACAGTAATCACAGCAAAGTCTTCTATAGACTGGAATATAAGTTACTTAACAGAAATTTAAAAAAACCAGCAGTCTGATATTATGTACTCATAATAACAGTTTGCAATATTGTAAGGTACTGTAATCATGACACGTTTCAGTATTAATGGTGGGAGGTATGCTGAAACTAATTGCCACTGTAACCCTGGCACACAGAGGCAGAACAGTTAATTTACACACTCAACCATTCCACCCCACATTTTTAAAGTGCTGACATCCAAATTGTACTTTCTTAGCAAGTTATTCTATGGCTATGCTCTTCCACTTAACACCCTTTTAAACAGGCTTGACAGTTCAAACATCAAGGATCATATAGAATGAGCATATTTATTATCATTATAAAGATAAAAACAAAGAGGAAACAGTATACTTGAGGTTGGTCCTGAATGGGCAAAAGTACTGCAACTCTTAAAATAAAATGTTCCTTTTTGGGAACTTCATATTCTTCTCCATAATATAAGTACATTTATGCTTAATATTATGTAAAAACTATTCACGGATTATACAGATTCAGAATACTGCATACAAATCTGTAATTACTGATCACTTTTCATTAGGTCAAGCATTCAGCTAATGAGTCCAGGCTGAAGACCTCTATTCTTTCATTCACATAATGTGTATGAATTAAAAGAAGTCTGATGCTTGTATGTGACACTTAGGTTTACTAGGCTTCTGTACTTATCCACAGTCATGTATTCAGAAATGATTTTGGGATATGACCTATCCCATTTCACATGAAAGAATGGCAAGTTACTGAAGGACCTTCACTTGTCTAGCAACTGGGCCCATCTTATTAGGTGCCTCTCCATCCTTTCACCTGAAGACAGGAACAGATGCAGTTCCCCTGACTTGTTCTTTTCTGAATGTGACATTGCACAATGTCCAGAAGCCAAATAACCCCAAAGTATGTATGAAGGATGGTTTCAAGAAATTCTATCCACGCACAGATGGTGAGAATGAAGGGACCATAGTTGTCAAGTTGGAAATAACTTGCAGAGCCAAATGGCAGGTGTCCGACACCCATGGAATCACACAGCTGTCAGCAGGAGGTGCTATACCTATACCCTCACCCATGTGACCAGTTACAGAGCCAACCAGCAGCACCCAATCTACCATTTTCACACTCATTTCTGGGGTTTTCAAGGTGAGTTCTGAACTGTAGGTAGTATCACACTGCAACTATGCCAGTAATTTATGCATGATCTGATTCACCCATATAAAAAACTACCATTGTGCACAGAATCCTGTTCTTTTGTGATATAACACTGTGACAGTGGGTAAACAGAGCCCATCATTTCAAGACAATGTAGTGGCCTTATATTCAAGGGTCAGAATGTCTTACTGGACACTTCGATCTTGTAAGAACAGGCCACTATATTGCCTTGAAGAACTGTTACCAGATGACCCACTGACACAGTATTATGTTCAGAGGAAGGGAATCCTCAGCTTCACTGCTGAATATCTATGTCCTAAGTACCTTTTTACAATTTCAGTGTCCTCTGAAGAACACAGTGACAATCTGTGCTGATATGTAAATGCTTCCCTCTTAGTTTATATTCTAGTTATGCCACAACATATAATTTACAAACAGCATTCGAACAATGTGTCTTCTAGACATGGTCAAATTAAACAGGTTTTACTGCAGATGTAAAAAAGAATTACACAAATTAATCTTTAACTAGCTACTTAAATTCATGAGTGACTTTTTTTCTTACAAAAATACTGATTTCATTTTCTTATTTTTAGTCACTCATGAAATCACAGTCTCAATGGCCCTTTCATATCCTACACAATTTTTTAACACGTTTTCACCTTAATTTGATTCTTCAAAAAATAAAAATCCGTCACAGTTTTTTTTTAACATGCTTCTCTCAACATTCATGTCAACAGTCACATATTGCAGTCAACAGTGTTCAAAACTCTATGCTAATCAGATCAAACTTCTTGCTTTCTATTGTTTGGGACATCATTATGCCTACTAGTTACACTTTACAAATAGCATCAATATCAATCCAATGCCTCATGCATCTCCAAACAGAAAACACAGTAACAGACTATATCTCAAAGGAATACTTAAAGCATTCTCCTTCTGTAATATAGCTTAATAAAAATGGATACAGAGAATAATGAGGTATATTTCTCACCACTTAATAATGCAGGTTATTGGGAACAGCTGAATAAATAATATGGCAAAGTGCCCACAGAATAATATTAACAGTCTAGGTCTGATTCCTATAGTAGGTACAGAAAAGTGCAGGAATTCTAAAATAATACAAAGTTATTTCAGCTACAAGTCACTAATACATTACTATTAACCATAACAATTAAATCTGACTCTTTCAAATGTGACCAGAGACAATGGAGCCAGAATGTTTTATTCAGCCAAAATGTCTGTCACAATGGGGTCAAAAACCAAGGATCAGCTGCCAAAATGGGTATCACACTTCCAAGATCAACGCACAGAAGGGGAGAAAAAGAAAAAAAAACTTTTACTCTTATTAATATCTGCACACAGTATTTCATTCTGAAGGTAGTATTTAGACGTGAAAAATTAACTCTGATATGCAGCTAATTGGACACAATCAATACATCTGATTATTTATATATTCTGGTCTATTATATTCTGTTTTGTTCTATGTACTATAAATCACTGCTTTCACAAACTTTTATCTGACATGTAACGGTTTGTGGCTGTTATTTCTGTGCATACTTTTCCTAATGCTGTCTGTGTATCTCAAATGAAGAACAAATTGCATTCACAAAATTGTGTTCAACATTGCATTTTGTGAACTTGTGTTTTACTGGTTTCCTTTGACCCATTCCAATGCAAGTATTTTCTTATCATTCCAGATAAGTCATTCTACTGCCTTGCTACAGAACGTCTCATACAGTTAATTTTAAGGGTAAAATGGGTTTAGAATTCCTGACCTCCTTGCACCCTAGACAGTACTATACTGAGTCCAGGCATATATTATTTCCGACAGAGGTGTCAATTATATTTATACATACTCATCTAAATCTCAATCATCAAACATGTTCATGCAACCTGTGCCAAACACTGGTAAGAAACTGCATTTGTATGATGACCTTTCGTGAAGAAAGACCCTCTTGTGTAAAAGATAATTAAAGTTGAATTGTAACATCTATTACCAAATAAGACTTTCAATCAAATTTAGTCCCCTTACTTCCAACCCCCCCCCCCCCCCCCCCTAAAATTAAGGTATAAAAATCAACACCCATGAAAGTAATGTTTAAAAAATCTATTGGTTGTGTGGTATAAAGAGAACTGCTTCATACGTACATGTATGTGTACTATGAACCTTCTTCCACAGTTTTCTGACAAAAGGTGAAAATGTATCTTAAACCAAGGTTTCAATGAAAAATTTAACTTGCAAAAATACCTGAACTGATAAAAAAAATCCAGAATATGAGTTACCTGGTTACAAAATGAATTGAAATTACATACTGATAAAATTTATCTTATCATGTGACAATTTTTAAATCCATAGGAATGATGAAATTATAAAAAACTGCCTATTTGGAATGTTATCAAAGATAGTCACAGGAAACAACCTATGGAGTACATCACTTTAAGCCTTATTTGTTATGATTACATCATATAACAAATACCAACAAGTTTTAAACAGCTGGTTGAGTTTATTAAACTCATCTTAGAAAGTAATTTACAGGAGTAACTGAGTTAGTAGTGCTGCATTGTGTGCTGAAGCATAAAATAGTCCATGTGCTTAACTTGTATTCCATAGAATATACAAATTCTGAGGATACTGATTTCATATGTTCCTACACATGCGTCGTCTGGTGTGTTCAGAATAGCAGCAAACACAACCATAACCACAAAAGAGAACATATACCTATGTTAAACGTTTCTTCACACTGTTCTAAGTGCTAAACATTACTGTATTTTAACTCTGAGTAAACCGTATGCATTACCTTCCTTAGGTTATTTTTTTATCACCACTGTTTTTAGGTCTTCTGGATACAGGAGTCCAGATTTCTACATGATTAGGATTTTTTTTTCCTATTAGCCAGCATCACAATGACTGGAATATTAAGCCCAACAAGTGAATTCATTAACATGTTTTTAAACATGGCCTAACACATTTTATAAACTCTTCCCCAAAAATGTAATACTGGTTAGGATGACACTGTACATTAGATGTAAATTTAACTGGTACCAACAACAGTTAAGTCCTTTCAGGACTTTAGGATTCTATTCTCAATCTAATATCATACCATTAAATAAGCTCCAAGGGAGGAACAAAACATGCTTAAAACTACAAAGACATTGAAACTTTACAAAAACTGACACATGATTAACGTATCAAAACCAACAATCTACCCATACATCCCGGTTAAATTTACATGTACACATTTAATTACGAAAAAGTCAAGCCTTTTACATTACAGTCATTAAGTTAACAAAATATAGATACGTAAATACTTTTGATGAATTCATTTTTTAAAAATCAGATTTGTACTTTCTTACCATTTCCTTACTAGAAAAAAGTTTCTTTTTACAGTATCTATGATAAAAATAAAGTGTTAGGACTTTCTGAGGAAGAGTAGGATATTTGTATACTGTAATGGTATTTTAGGCAAGGTTTTATAGTACTCTTTGGATTAGAGTCATACTATGGTTCTGCTTTGGCACATCTTGAAGCCCCTTCTTATTATAACCATCAGAATGGCAACGGTTGTTACAAGTCATGCTTGTGTGCAACCACAAGTGATGAGTCAGAACACTCTGAACAATAACATAGGGTACCAAGTGAGTCATATGAAATGGCTTTGTTAACAGAAAGCAGATGCTTTTTGCACCTTTGTCAGCATGCCTAAAATGTAGGTAACCAATCTCTGTCAACAAAACTAATCACTAAGCAAGATGTCTAACTTAAACGCGCAATCACCGTTTAAAACCTTTTGCAAATTCCGTAACCTGAAACAAACTTTTACTGTATTTTCTGAGGTACAACACACTGTTCCTTTGTTACAATATATGGCCTCAAATCTACATTAATGTTGTTGTTTGAAGGTACAACATGTATTTTTCATATAATCTAGGTGTGTGTGTTGTACTCAGAAAAATACTGTAATCACTCAGTTTTTGTCATTTACATTTGCTGCATATTACACAGATACTTGCATCACTTAATTCCCAAGCTGCATGCTTGAGACAGTACTTAAATATGTAGCACATATACCACCCAGACAAGAAAAATTTTCCCACAGTCTTCATACAATAAAAGTATTGTGTTACATAATATTGGTATGATCACCACTTGTAAACACACAAGTATAAATTTCAACTGTGCCCATTCTCATTCTAGCCAAGATGGGACTTCATGATAAGCTACAATCAACTGAACCATCTCAAAATCCAATTCCTCTAGTCCCTTCGTGCTCTTTTTGCCCTCATGCCCATTGCTGTTATATCAGGTTCCAGACCTCCTCGACCCTTCTTACTAACCTGCACTTGGGATTGTGCTGTCAGCTGCAGTGAAATGGCATGGGTGTTCAATTTTTCTGCTAGTAACAGATCTTTTAGACCCTTCATCTTCTGGCTGCGCAATGTAAGTCTTGGTCTCCCCCGAGATTTAAGGTCAGACTGGTCTTGAACCTTGTTATCTCCACTGCCAAGAGATGCATTATTCTGTTTTGATGGGCCTGGATCCCGTACCCCATTCGATGTTAGCGCTGTGGCTACTGTAGGTTCTGAAATGATGCTCCCCCCTCCAACAAATGGCTCTCCCCCACCTTGCAGAAGATACTCTGGGTTAAGTATCTTCTCACCACATGCAGCTGTGAGCGCAGCAATGCTTGGGTGAGGAGCCAATGCGTCATCACCTCCTTGCAACTTCTGTTTTCCTGCATCTTCTCCAATGACTCTGGATTCTAGGCTTCGTATAATGTCACGCGTACTGTTACCACCACTACCACCACCTGCAAGAAAGTGGAAATATCATCGGTATAATGTAGCAAGATGGTGTCACTTTACAAATGGTAGAGAATGCAGGCTTCAATGTCCTATCAAAATTCCAAGAAACTATACTATCATCATCTGTATAATTAACAAACTTATGTTTTAACTTGAGCCCCTAAAAAATTTGAGTTCAGCACTAAGAATATTAGTGTGTGTTTACGATTGGTTACTGATTATTTTGTGGGTTCAGGAGCTGGGACAGCACAGTCAGTATAGTGACTTGGCTACTAGGCTACAGGCTGGATGAATAAGGAATCATGGTTTGATTCCCAGCAGAGGCAAGAGATTCTGTTCTTCTCCAAAGTGTCCAGATCAACTTTAGGTCTCGCCCAGCTTGGCAGTCACTGGGTAATGTGGCTTCTTCCCTGGGGTGTTGTACTCAAGGATTAAAGATGACCACTCACCTCCATTCTGGACCAAGGTGAAGAATTCACAATTCACTTTTGCTACCACATGCCTTCAATGCATGCACAGTAACAACTTCACTGGTCCCTTTACCTTACATTTAACTTTTTAAAGCCTACTGGTTACGTGATGCACCAACAAGTTTAACATTCAAAGAACCGTACACTGTGCCCACACTGTATTTATGTGTTTTGTATTTATCTGAGAACAAACAGCAACTTGTGCCACTTACAGCATAAACTGATTGGTTTTTATAGCCCAGAAAAAAAGTGTTTACAGCGCGGTACGGACTGGGCCTTTAAATAAAAGTCTGCACTTCATCTTTAAAGGGCTAATTCCACAAATTTAAGCAGTCAGGTTGTCTCTGATTGTAAATATTGACTCACTCACCTTCTCTCATTGTGCAGTAATTATTGTTGTTGAGGTACTTGTTGTTCAGGTACTTTGTGTTTCCAGCTGTGCCTTTGCCACTGCTGCTTTTGTTATTACATATTTCATCTTCATCTACACAACTGGGTTCCTCTCTGAGTAAACTATCAAGTAGCTCTTTATTTTCTATGTCATCCTTCAAATCAATTTCAGGCTCAGCAATAGCTCTGTCAAATCCCTCACTGGAGTCATCGCCACGACATTCTATGACTACTTGGGCACGCACATCAGCATCGAACTTGGATATTGTGTTAACAAGAGGTTTTGCCCAGCCAATATGCAACACTGGTGTAGGGCTTCCCTCTTCCCATTGGCAGATCCCATCATAGAAACGAAGAAGATGTGCAAAGCATTCAGGATCCTTAAGGATAGAATGAGCACTATGTCCTGAGCTCACCACTTTCATAATGTGTGGAATTAACTCATTAGCAATTTCCAAGAACTCTTTGTAAATTTCTTCATCATCCCGAGAGTAGTTATACCTACAAACATGAGCAAAAATTTCAAACAAAATGACCATCCAAAATGGGCAATCTTTCTAATAATGATTGAAGTCTTCTGGGATGTGATGCTGTGTCATCCAGTGAGTGGTTATCAGTGCTTCCAAGGATCGCAGACCTTTCACCTTCAAGGCAGAAACCACTCCCACCAAACAACACATTTTTAAAATTGATCTTTCTTCGTATAAAGTTAGCCAACAGAGATGTTTTAAAACTTTAGACAGAATACCACAAGCATTTTCATCTAATTTAAATTACGAGTACAATGAAGCAACCATTCATTGCCCCGATGTCGGTATAAATAAGAGTTAGTGATGAGACAAGAGATTTGATATTGTATCGTAAACTTACAATCACAGCAGACGAACTTGGCTATGCCTCAGAATCAACTAGGCTGGCCAGTGGGACATTTCATTTTTGTCACCATGTTCCAAAATATTGTTCACAAGGCTTATTATGACTGTTAACATTCTATCTGCATAAACAGTTTAGAGTGGCTGCATACATTTATGTTTCCTTTGAAGATTACATGTTTCAACAAGTGAAACAGACATGCAATGAAACTCGCTTAAGATATTTTTTAAAATGTCAAAAAAGTTTGGACTTATTAAGAGGGAACCTGTCTTAAAAGGGTAGGACTGAAATGGACTGTTTTTTAATTTTTTCAGCAATTTTTAAATTTGTATACTGAGCTGAATTTGTGTAATTTGCAAGTCTTAACACATTCTCCTCTGTATCTGACCATCCAAGCATTGTGTCAGTAACCTCTCTCACACAAATGTGTAGTTCTTCAGCATGTTTGGTGTGAGGGACGTTCGCAGCATCATCCCATTTTTTTATATGTTCAACTTCTCAGATATTGAGAGTCGCTTGCTTGTATGCCTGCTTTTGATGTAGCCATGTTCGAGGAGGTGTTTTATAAATTCAATGAAAAAATGTAATGGTAAATTTAATTCAATTTTGAAATCAATTCACTGAAGCATTCAGTTCGCTATTAGCAATGAACGAAACAACCGCAGCAAATTCCAAATTAAAAATCATGCTTCTCTATCATGTAATTTTCCCCACACCCTAAAGGGATGTATCCATAGAATTTGATGTTTCATGTATCCAGCAACTGATGTTAAATACAGATCACAATAATGGCATTTTTTTATGAGTGGTATTAGCCACATTGGTAGTGTGTTCAGTAATTAATCACTCTACAGTACAAAACTGTGCACTCATACACAATGTTAACACAAAATGTATAAGTATATAAATTTTGTAAAGAAAATACCAAATTATTGCAATTAAAGTACAAAACAGCTAAAATCACAATGTGTTGTAACAGTATAGTACAAATCAGTAAGCAGCAACATGTGCAACAGAAAGCATGATGGGTATGCAAGGGGTGGGATTTCATTGACACTAAAAGTAATCATAAAAAACTTCTCATTGTGTGTAGCTAGAAGTCACTGAAAGCTAGGATCAGTATGCTTGTAGAAGAGTCTGTAATTGAAAGACGGCTTGGCTGATTGCAAATGGGAGTGGACTTGGGCACCACGTCTGTCATTTTCACATAGTCTGCCTCAAGTTTTCACACCATTAACATCATTTAAATGCTTTACATGCAGCACAACACCAGTTATCTTCAAGTTGGCAACAGTGCATTTTTGCCCAAGCCCTGCCGTCAATGCTACAATGCCATGTTGAAATGTCAGCAAAGAGACTTTGCAGACATGTACACTAACTCAATAGCATTCACAGCAGCGTGACTAGAAGCAAAGTGACTGATGTAGCAACAGTGATGATGGAAGAGTGACAGAGGCTGAGTACTGGGGAGAGACAGATTCCAGTCTTTGCATTGCGGGAGAAATACAACACCCACGTGCCATCAGGTCATGTCATTCTGCTGTGAAACTCATGAGCAGAAATGACTTTGGAGATTAACCTACATGAACTGGTAGTGTAACTTCAACATCATCTTGGAAACAGAAAGAATGCAAACTGGGGGTAAATTTTTTCAGATTATGCCTCTTAGGTGGGAAATCTTCTTATATTGGGATGTATTTAAAGGGCAACATGTAATGAAAATCAAATGGATGAACTTTGGTACGTGTTTATCTTGAGATCAAAGGCAGAAAAATATCTTAACCGGGGTCATCTTAAGCAAGTTTCATTGTAACTGACTGTGTGGCTTTTGTAATACAACTGTAAGAAAAATGACAACATATTTATTGTTGTCCAGTTTATGCTTAACAGCAATTATGTAAAAGCATTTTTAACAATGCAGATTTTATGTCACAAACCACTAGTATAGGTACACACACATTACACTATATATTTGTACCTTTTCATGACATATCAACATGACTTTGTAGTTATCAGCACTGCTGCCAATACCAGAATTATTAAATCATGAATATATAACACTGTTCTTACAAATGTATGGCATATGCTGCCAGTACAACATTCTCTCTTCCATTTATTATTTATTATTACAAATAATGTCAGAACAAAATTAATGATGATAAAATTCAAGCTGACAGACAGAACAGTGGAAAGATCTTTCCAATATCTCCGGTACTTGAAAGAAAATGATTGGACAAAGTCTCTGTTCCTATCAGTAAGTGCTTTTGCCAGTAATATACCATGTTTGTTCTTGTCATTTAGTGTCTCTGATAACATCATAATTCTAGTTGAAGCAATGACTATAGAACTACCATTCTGCAGAGAAAATGCTTGAGTGTTACAATAAATCCATGTGATGGACCATGTTTCTTGAAGTGACTGTTATCAGCTATAAATTCCATACAGTACTACTTTTCACAAATTTAGTGTTACTCCCAGCTGAACAAAAGACTCTGTCATTATACTGACAAGTGTAACATAGGACATTAAATTACACTGGCAGATATTTAGCAATGTTTTGGAGGAACAGTTTCCTATACCTGCCTGAAGAAGAAGACAGGAGATTACCCAAAAATAATGGTCGATTTCTACCAGAACACATGGTATCTTGTCCCCCACAGACAGTCATGTTCATAATCACTGTCCTAATCTCACATAAACTGCATATATTTGTTTTCTACTTACAATCTAATAACATCAGCAGCATTAGCCCAACTTTCAAATGCTTCTTTATACATTTTGTGTCTGTAGAAGTAACCACCTTGGTAAGTGTATGGATAGACATGTTGATTTTTATAGTATGTTCTTGCTGACATGGCTGCCTCTTGAAATAAGGTGGAACACGGAGGACGTCCAGGTGTGGGACTTACTTCTTCCAAGTCACTTAAGTTTCCTACAATCAGAATTCCATTCCTGTAATACCTGTGCTGGAGGTCACCATACAGACAGATGAAGAAAATGAGAGGCAGGTGCTACAGCCCCAATACATCTCATTCCCCATCATTTAATCACTCTTAACAGTATTAAATGATGACATATAATTTTCTCTGCCAACTTCCTAGCATAAACAAATCTAGAAAAATTTAAATACTTTCCAGAGATATGGTAGATTAACAAGAATTGTAAAAAAAAAAAAAAACCACATAGCATGCTGGTTAAAAAATTAAAAGTTTTTTGTTTTTATAATATTACATACATATCCACTATGTAACTTCCCACATTTTGCTATTCATCTGGTTTAAACCATGTTATTCTAACCTCAACTTGACTTAATAAGCAATACGCAAGTCACAGTTTGCAGATCTGTGATCAGAGTTTAAGAAAGGAATGCCATATAACCTAAAACTATGTTCTTCGTATGGACTTCCTGTCCACTGGCATAAAGAACAAAAATCAATCTACAGGAATATAGTTCTCCAAAGTATGTTCAGAATGGAACTGTACTTATTAAAGCAAGTTCCTTTTTCCTTCATGACAAAAAAACATAAAATGTGCCAGACTTACCAATAGCCATTGGATAATGTGTAAGGTGTCCCAGATCATAAAGTAGCCAAAGAAGTTCTTGTTGAA
>Ga0131853_10008344_pt1 | contig 18876 bp, 13 predicted proteins | sample TergutLab28metaG_FD_92764 | JGI IMG/M metagenome (GOLD analysis project Ga0131853, IMG submission 92764) | Labiotermes labralis P1 segment gut microbial communities from Petit-Saut dam, French Guiana - Lab288 P1 (version 2) (version 2) | ecosystem: Host-associated > Arthropoda: Insects >...
CTTTTTTTTTGTTTTCTTTTTTTTTTTTTTTTTTTTTTTTTTTTTTTTTTTTTTTTTGGGGGGGGGGGGGGTGGCTTTTGCAAAACTCCACGTTTAGGTGAATGGCACCCAAAGAAAAATTACTAAATGGGTAAATCAACATTAAACGTTATTCCATACAGATATTCTGACATCTCCATTAAAAAACTGTTATAAATGTTGAATTCCATTGATGGAGAAATATAAATGGAGCTTAAATAAATACAATTCTCCCATTCATCTGGCTCAGAATTGGAACTAACAGCAGGCTCTGTTGAACATGGTAATGAGCAGTCTAATTCTATAAAATGCAGGGAATTTCTTGACTAGTTGAAGACCTATTAGATTCTCAATAAAGACCCTGTACTATGAAGTGTGGCTGGTCAGACATTCAAATCATTACTAAAACCTTTAAACACAATAATATTACGGTCTCACGTGGGGTCAAAATATTAAATTGAAGAAAACTTAAGTGAAACATGTAACCGCACTCATCCATACTTGCACATGTACATGACCCTTAACCAGTGCTCACGTGTAAACACATGCACACGTTATTGATATCTAGTAAAAATTCTGTGAAATTGGCAAATGGAATAGCATTAATTTTTTTTAAACATACACCTTATGAGAGGGCAGCGTGCAGATTTGTCTCCTTATCATTCTTAACAAGTTACAGTAACATCCCAAAAACCATTAATTACCTGGCACAAATGAAATATGAACTGTTCTTCTAAGCTGAACTCCTTTTGACATCAGTTGACGCACAGCCTCTAAATACTGGATTCCCACACACTTCATGTCCTGTGCACCACGGGCAAATATGTTCCCATTATTATCCTTATCAGCACCAAAGGGTTCGTGCATCCATTTCTCCTGCAAATGAAGAGCATTAACATAACATCAGGCAGACACAACTCAAAACCATTCCCTTGAAAACATGCATAAGGATGGCTGTATAATTATCCACCGTCAGCCTTCATATATGCAACTAACACTTTCACATCACGTTTAAAGCACTTCATAAGCAAACATATTACAGTAAAACCCATGAACCTATTTTCCTACATTTGATGCCACATCCTACAAATTCTACGTTGAGACTGTTACATAACTTCACTTAAGAAACAACACAATCAAATCCTACACACAATCAGAAATATTTTGTTTGGAAATTGTAAATTTCTGCTGATAAAGAAATACAGAACACACACCACCTACACTACAGAATAACACTTAGGGAGTCTGTGTGAGAGATGATTTGTAAAAGTATTAAGAGGTTAGAAGATGGAACCTGCAAAATTCCAGTACACATAATAAAATCAACAGTTCCTTTAATTCTGATAGACAAATCTGTGTGATAACTCCTTCAATTTTTACTAACACTGCTATAGTTCACATGTGTACAGTACTTACAGGAAATACTGGAACTACATCCATGTGAGAGTTCAGCAGTACTGTTGGAAGATTTGGCTCTGAACCTTCCCATGTCAACACTACAATTGGTTTCCCAGGAACAATAGAATAAACTTTCAGTGGTAAGCCTAGACTATCTGCCTGCATCTTCAGGAATGCAACACAGTCATCTGTACTGAAATAAGCAAGACTACACATAAATGCCTGCCAATTACTAACAAAACAGCACATTAGGTTGTCACTAACATTCATTCAAAGGATCATATATATCATTTACATGTTCACATAACAGGAACATACACATTCCTTTATGGTGAAAACACACACACAAGTGTTATCTACTATGATCCATTAGCAGCATTAACTTTTTCTATGAGAAGTGTATAAATCACATATGATTTCAGGCTTTCACCACAAAGCAGATGAGAACTGACCTCCTCCGGGTAATTGTGCAGCCTGTAGCAGTAATTCCTTACCAGCATTTCAAGACAACCTAGGAGTCCTGAAATGGCGTTAAGGAATTAACACTATGCGCAGCATAATTATCCAGAGGAGCAGAATTCTCATCTGGATATATCATATACCATATCAGTTATTATTTGATTGTACTCAAGAGTGGATAATGACTTTTGCACACACACATTTTTTACACTGGCTTAGTGTAAGAAACACAGATACATTACATGAAAACCCTACAACATGAAAGCCACATTTCTTGACTTGATGCAATTGGAACAGGACAAATAAAAAAGTATTCAAATCTTTAAAAAAAACATTAGATGTCCCAAGAGCATTAATGCAAATATTTATATATTATCACAACAGTATGTCTATATAATTTCACCAAAATTACCTATAAAAGGATTAGGGTCTGCAAGACATAACATACCGCATGTTTTATTGGCAATCCTTTACTTTACTTCGCAGGACTGATGACTAAGAGCATTAAATTACTGTGCACAATGTTTCAGTAAAACAACTGGTAAACAGGTCATATAATGTTGTGAATAACAGGTAAAGGTAAGGTAAAAGTGTTCCTTTGCTTCAGCAAGACCATGCTTGTTGAAGACATATGAGGCCACATGGGTCAAAACACCAAGAATTCTTTCCTGGGTACTACATGGATATGAGTGGTAAGATTCGTGACCTGGCTGCTTTAGCCCAGCCAAAAAAACCTCCCAGTTTCCCCAGAGCCAGTTTTGGATGTAGTGGAGGAGGAGAATATCTTACTATGCCAAGAATCAAATCCTTATTCCCAGTTCATTCAGCAGATATCCCGACATTGATAAAGGCATAACAGGAAATACAATATGCATGGGTTATTATAATGTATAGGTGTATACAGTATGGGGTATTACTACAGCTAAAGAACTTTTCTAGCACTGAAGTTTCCTGGTACATCGGCAATTCTGTTCTGGCAAGTTTTGAAGTTTTCTTCTTGGAGCTCTAAACCCTTTAAGGTGAAACCACTGCTTCTTTGAAACATTACAGACCAATCACTCAGTGACAAGGCACCACATCCCACAGTAATAGAACCCTCATCTGCTTTTTTTCCTATGATGGCTACTGTGGGTGTTAGGAATGTTAAAACACCTTCAAATATGATGCTTATTGTGTTATATATTTTAAAAAGTGCAAAATTTGAGATTAAAAACAAGACAGATGCTTCCTTGTGAGTTACAATTCACTTCATTTTATTTATTGTACATCTGTACTGTTACATGTGTAACACTGGCCATGTCTAAATATATGTTACAAAATTACAAAACATATATACAAATTTTCAAAATGTTGCAATCATAAAGGAGTTTTCTGTATGGTGCAATGGACAAACAATTTCGATGCAGTCCAATACAAATTCAATAGTGAAATACATTAATATTAATCTGATAAAGCTGTTACAAATGTCTAATGAATAGTCTCATACATTACAAGCAAACTTTACCCAAAACTGTAAAAACTTGTCAAATGAATATAAGGAATGGCTTAAAAGCACGGATTTTAGTTCTTTTTACGGAGTTTAAAGTTATCCAATTTTTTATATTATGTGGTGCCTTATTATATAGTTTGATCCCCATATTTACCACACCTTCTTAAAATAGAACTGTAATGCAAAATTGCACATAAAAGTTCAATTTACTTCTAGTGCTGTGACCATGAATAGTTACATTTCTATCAAATGAATCAATTAATTTGATACTAAAGTTTATTTCGATGAATTCATTCATTACAGCATATATTGTACATAATCACATAAATTCTTCTCTAATTCAACAAAATGCAACATTTTTCAGCAGACACAATATGCTTAACAGAATATGGAATGGAGTTCTTAACTTATGATAAAAATGAACCTGAAACAAAGCTTTATCATTACACATTTAATACTATAACATACAGGCAATCAACAACCAAAAATATTACAGTCCAAGAAAATGACCATCACTCCCTTCCTTCTTCAACCTTGCATCCAGCCACACTGATTATCCTAAAGCTTTGCGTACAGTGCATAACCTTATTCGAAAGTCAAATTCCATTACAATATTTTGAAGCCTAGGTGAACTCTGCGAGATTTTATTTAAGAAATGTTCCTTGAACAGACTATAAAGCATTTTGTCCACTGTTCTGTCAGAAACCATTACAAAAGGACATCACTCAGTAACAGTGAAAGCGGAGATCCATCAAGAACAGTAACACCTACACTTCAAAAAACGTTAAGAAGTGTTTTATATAAGCTATGTGACACTTCGTACCTAGAGCATTATTCTTTCGCACAGCGGTTAGGGTGGGTGTGGTTGACATTTCTGGACGCAAAAATTATCGCTTTAAAATTACACACCAGACACGGTTCTTATCCAACTGTTGAAACGAAGAGATACTTACATTCTGCACGATGGGGGGGGGATTACAATTCCACATTCATTACTGCGTACAACTAGCGAAGGTGACCTTGTCACTTCTTTCTCTCCGAAGTTAAGATGTACAAATAAATACACCCTTCAAGTTGCACTCACAATTTGCTCTCAGCAATGAGTCTACAGAAATCATCACATCCAACCTTCTATATACCATACCGTAGTTCACGTCCGGCTGAACCGATGGGATACGCAAATATTCACGGAAATTAGCAACAGCATCCTCCTCAACATTTCCTTCTCTCTTGCCTGGTGACATGGCTAACCAACGTTGCGCTTCGCACTATTCCCCTTTCGTAGCAGACAACTCAATTCAACCAATAAAGATTGCCGTATGTTTTACGTCATAATAATAATGATGATTATTATCATCATTTGTATACAGATAACGAAATGTATATAATCTCCAGATAATACCCAAATAACTGTACGATGACTTTGACATTTCAGCCTCCGAATCTGTATACAAAGCAATATTTCTCAGTAATACGAGCGTACATTAACACACAAAATGGCCGAAAGTTTCCGTCTATATACGTCTGTGTACCCTAGCTATTACTTCCGCGCCACGTTCATGTACAGTTACAGTCACAAGTCACGTGTTATAGAGCACAGATTAGTACGTGTGTAGTGTAACGATGTGTCTCTTGCGTTTTTATTGCATTAGACATCAGTATATTGTAGAGAAATGTATATATGTACTGTACATAGTGTAGATGTATAAACTACAGATCCGTATGTGTACTAGTGGTATATTCCTACACTATATAGAACACACATCATCTAGTATGTAGGATGTGGTTGTCAATCACATAACCCCTGGAAATACACTGTTTAAAAGGTGTTTTTGTGTTTGATTTGCATGACATGTTTCATGAACCTAAACCTGTTGTACGAGACCTGCATGTACTGTTGCGGGATTTCAGGTGTACAGAGTGAACAAGGTTATGCAGTTTTAATTGGTTTTTCAAATATGAAATGACACTGAATGCCTTGATATTGTCATACATCTAAGTAATGAGCTTACCTTATCTTTTGGCTTTTTGTTAAGATTATTCAAATGACCGGTCAGAGCTGCAGAAATGCTAGGTCAGTTTCCCATCCTTATCACTTATTTCTTCAATATTGCTGCCCTTGTATTCCATGAACAATATGGTCTCATTCAGTGAGTTAATCGTTACAAAGAGACTGCTGATATACCCACCTTACATTAATGTGGCAAATTATTTCACCGCAGTCACTTTCCAAAAGCAGTGCTTACTATAACACTGAAATTCTTCGCCTGGAAAATACAGAATTCAAAAACGTAACGCTCCTGATATTAGGGTTGTCAGTCTCCTCTATAATTAAAGTTTACAGCAATCTACAACAGTCCTGAATAGTACCATTTCCTATACCACGGTACCATGAGGCCATATTTAACGTCATAACAAAGAAGAAATTTCCCTGTACATGGAACAATAAGGCAGCAGCAGGTAGTATGCTATTTTAAAAAAAGCATTTTCCCTGCCTTTGATGAAAATGTAATACATGTCCTTGAACATACACTTCTTGAATAGAAGGTTGTAGCAACATTAGTTTAAGAGAGAGTTTAATAATGCCTACCCAGAAATTCTTGCCTTTAACTAAAATAAAATTATTTACAAATAAATAAGCATCCAAATTTTTTGGTTGTGTGGCAGGTGGCATGTTTGAGACACCTGCTCTGGGCAGAGTCCAGGATAGTACCTGAAGTTAAACTCTGCTACTTTACACATTACTTCCAATTATCCCTCACTAAACATAATATCACTCAGTGCTATATAATCCACATTAATCAAAACATCATTAGAAACAAAATTAATGTATGAATAAAAAAAGGGCCCAAAAATGATAGCTACACCCTGAGTTAGGAAGTCTGCTGTGATACACACATGAAAAGGTTCAAATAGAGGTAGAATACTGACAAAAGCTATTATCACTTTTCAGAACAAAATACAGTAGACAAGACACATGCCTGATAATCAAACAGTACCTATGCTGATGTAAGTGCTAATTAGTAATTTTTTGTTACTGCTCCCATATTTGTGCCACACAACTAATAACAGGTGTATTCTATTTGGGTATCTCTTTCAGCTGCAGGTTAAGCGGTATCAAGGTCCCCTTCTTTGCTTTCTGGAGACTCTTCAGTTTCTACCAGGGATGCTGAGGGACCAGGGCATTTCCGATCAATCTTCATAACTGAAGAAGCCTCTTTTAACATGTTCCTCAGATCTGCCTCAGCTGCCAAATTATCAGATTTGGACTTAAATAAATTCTACTACAACACTTTTCCAGTGCTTTTGGTGTAGCTAAGGATTCCACTTTTGTGGGATACAATGCTGTATCCATGAGTAATTGGATCCCAGCATGTCAAGCGAATGTACAAAACCCACACTGCCTTGATTTGCAAGGATCTAATTATCCACGGACACACAGTCCCATCCCAGAAGAATGGAATCCTCAAAATAACAGTAGTCACACAAGCCACTGTCACTGACAGTCATATAATGCTTGTACAGATTTCTGTACCCGAATATGGAAGATGCTGTTTGTAAACAGTGAGGGACACAGCCACTGCATTTACATGTAGTAGCCACACAGGTTCCATCATGTAAGCCTATTACACGTGGCAATGGATGTCCTTCCAGGTTCTCTGGTTGGCAATGGAGCAGGGTGGACAGTGTGGCCCTGCATTTACCTTACAGCTTTCTTCCCACAAATAGGACATACAGAAGAAAATCTCTGCAGAGGTTATGAAAACTTGGAATATTTAATCCACAAATATCCACCATGATAAGTGGGTCCCTGTCACCAAGGTGTGGTACATCCTCAGGCTCTGAATGGGGGAATGGCCTTCTATATGGAGGGTAGCTGCGAATATATTGACTAAGCAGTCGCGGATGGCCGGCAAGGGGTGGTCTTCCAGCTTGGGGGTTGGGTGAGGTGCTAACAATTCCTCACTGTAAAATTTGGCCTTTGTGAAACAGATACATGTGCCTTGGGCCTGGACTGATCCTTTGGTACTTGGAATGTAAGGAGCCTTTATAGGTCAGGTTCATTTACAACAGTAGCCAGGGAATTAGCAAGGAATAAATTAGATTTAGTGGCTGTACAGGAGGTTAGGTGGGAAAAGGGGAGCACTGTAAGAGCAGGGGATTATATTTTTGTCTATGGAAAATGGAAATGAAAATCATGAATTGGGAACAGTTTTTTTATACAGCACAGAATAGTATCAGCAGTTAAGACAGTATTGGTGAAAGGATGTCATATATAGTGCTAAGGGGTCACTGGTGTAATATAATTGTTTTGAATGTGCATGCACCAAGTGAGGAGAAAAGTGATGATTAAAAAGACAGTTTTTATGAGCAGTTACAGCAGGTTTCTGATAATTTTCCTAAATACCATATGAATATTGTGTAAGATTTTGATGAAAAATTGGGGGGAGAGGATATTTTCAAACCAAGAGTTGGAAATGAGAGTCTACATCAGATTAGTAATGGTAATGTTAGAACAGTAAACTTTGCCACATCACAAAATTTAGTTAGACACAGTTGTCCCACACTGAAACATTCATAAATACACCTGGACCTCTCCTGATGGGAAGACTCGCAACCAGATTGATCACGTATTCCTACGTATGAGATGGCATTTGAGTATGCTCAATGTACGATCTTTCAGGGGAGCTGACTGTGATACTGATCACTATCCAGTGGTTGCATAAATTAAGGAAAGAATGGCAGTAAATAAACAAACAGCACAGAACTTTGATGTGGAGAGATGTAAACTCAGGAAGCTAGGTGAGCTGAAGTTATGAAATAGTATCAGATTAAGATCTCACACAGGTTTGCAGCTTTAGAGAACTTAAATGATACTGAGGACATAAACAGGGCTTGGGAAAACATTAAAGACAATATCAAAACCTCAGCTAAAGAGGGTCTAGGTCTGCATGAATTGAAGCAGCATCAACTATGGTTTGATGAAGAATGTTTACACTTTTTAGATCAAAGGAAGCGTGCTGAAATGCAGTGGTTACAGGATCCAAACCAAAGCAATGTAGATAATCTAAACAATGTAAGATGTGAAGCTAGGAGACATTTCAGGAACAAAAAGAAGGAATATCTGAAAGCTAAAATTGATGACTGTCAATCCAACAGTAAGATAAAAAATATCAGAGGTGTGTGTAGGGCCATCAATGACTTTAAGAAGGGTACCAGCCTAGAACAAAAAGGATGAGAAGTGTGATTTATTTACAGACTCCCACAGCATTTTGGCTACGTGGAGGAATCATGTCTCTCAGCTATTGAGTGTACATGGGGGTTAATGTTAGGCAGACAGAAATACATACAGCAGAGCCACTAGTGCCTGAGCTGAGTGCCTTTGAGGTTAAGATGGCTATTGAAAAGCTAAAAAGACATGAGGTATTGATCAAATCCCAGCAGAATTGATTAAAGCATGGAGTAGAACAATTAACTCTTTATATCCTTAAATTTCTCAATTCTATTAGGAATAAGGAGGAATCATTGTACCTACTGCTAGGAGGGATGATATAACAGACCAGTAATTATAGAGGCATATCACTTTGTCAACTACATGCAGAATATTATCCAACATCCTACTGTCATTGTTAACTCCATATGCAGAGGAAATTATTGTGGTCCATCAGGGTGGATTTCAACACCACACACAGGTCAACTACTGACCATATATTCTGCATTTGTCAAATACTTGAGAAAAAATGGGAATACAATGAAGTAGTGCATCAGCTATCTATAGACTTGCAAGAAAGCCTATGATTTAGGTAGGAGGGGGGTCTTGTAATATTCTCTTTTGAGTTTGATATCCCTAGCAAACTGGTAAGGCTAATAAAAATGTATCAGAATGCAGCCTGTAATAGAGGCCAGGTAGGCAAACATTTGTCCGACATCTTTCCCATTAAGGATGGTGGAGATGTTTTATTTCCTTTGCCTTAGAGTATGCCATTAGGAGGGAAAGACACCACTTGGGAGACCCAGGCGTAATTGGGAGGATAATATTATGATGGATCTTCAGAAATTGGGATGGGGGTGATGGACTGGATTGATCTGGCTCAGGGCAGGGACAGGTACTTGTAAACACAGTAATGAGCCTTCGGGTTCCATAAAATGTTGGGAATTTCTTGACTAGCTGAGAACCAGTTAGCTTCTCAAGAAGGATTCTGCTCCATGGAATGAGTAATATGGAACAGTTGTAGTAAATATATTAAAGAAGGTTGGGCTTCTAAACTCTCAGCTCATACGTGCACAAGGATAAAACACACAGGGCAGTATTAGGAAAGGACTGTTACCAGTGGTGTAGTGAATTGTTGTTAATCTTAAAAAATGGCATTCTGTTAGCTCTCTTTCATATTGCTAACCACCAGGATCAACAAGGAAAATGGATTAATGTTAACAGACGTGAATTAAGTTTTTACTTTATAATGTTTATTTTTTATGTAGTGCTTTGCTCCTAAATGGGAGCTATTTTACAGTTTTTAGAGAATAATACGTTTAAAATAATTAAATTTCAATAGACATTATGTACAATTAAAACCACATATATTTTTGTATCTTTATAAAGATGCTCTAAAAATTTCTATCAACTACTAGCTTGTGAATTAAGCTGTACACCAGGAAAATACTTGACCTATGACTCATAATTTTCCCTTATTTGTTATTACTTGTGAACAAAACACAATTTAAGATGGATTACTCTGTTTTGACTATAAGAATCCATTATATTTACAAAACATACATTACACAATTTTTATAAAACTTTTGTTTTGTACTCCTATGTGCACCATTGCTTTATCCACAACAGCAGCATAAAAAATTATCAACCACCAAGGTTTCCATAAACTCACTTACTTCAAGCCACCTATTCCTCAACACATCACTGTCTACTACATTCCAGTAGCATTAATGCATGCACCCTCCCACAAGTCTGTATTCCCCACCTCCTTTTTTGTCTTAGTAATAAAAATTGGTAACAGTATTCTTATGCTTACACATCATGTCCCAGTGACAAGAGATTCATCTGTAGGGTCAAAGAGTTTCATTCTCAATCATTTTCTTGGTACACCAAGTAACAATGGAAGGCAAGAAGTGTTTGAAGTGCAGGAAATTGCCACTCATTTGATAATCTCATGCTGACCTGCTGAAAACAGATATCAGAGAACAATTCCTGTAGGCAGATGAAAATTTGATTTTGCCCAATACTAAGCAGCAAGACTACAAATTGTTTCTCGTATTTACATTTAAATTTATACAGGTTTAAAACAAAATGCACAGTACTTCGTATATTACATGGCCTATGTTTCACAGTAACATTTTATACCTCTCAAACCATAGCTAGGTGAAATAATTTTGCACCACTTGCCACTTCTGATATTATGGTGTGTCACCTTGCATCATAGTAATTTTGCAATAAATTACCAAACTGACTTTAACTTTCAGACATTTGTTACAGTTTATACATATGTGACAAATCTATACAGAAGGTATGTATCTCCACCAAAATTAAAGTGAAGTAAACATTTTTGTACACAGCAGTTCTGTTGGTTAAGATGTTACCATGGTTTTATGTATGTCACTTTTCACACTACAAAAGGGTATGATATCCATTCTAACTCTGAACACTATTCTTAAAAGGAAATTTATCAGCACAAGAATTAATCAGCTTAGGGCATATCTTGATGACCCCAGAAAATATATTGTATGGTTAAGCACCAAATGAGTATGTACAGAAAAGGAATTTGACAACTTACTGAAGTATACTGCAGTCTGCAGCAGTGGTCTCATCTTGCTGATCGTATTATCCACTGCACAGTAGCCTTAACATATTTTATATATGAAATGACCTCCTTCCAAGGCATAATAAAGTGTGTATTTTCTTCACAATAAAATAAAGGCATTTCATAAGTATATGAGCTTTATTAATTCATTTCTGAACTTTATTTATAAAAGTATCACTGCACTTTAAATTGAATAGCTAGCACATAATATTTGCATAATATGCCAACAATACTATGCAAGCTGTTTTACAGCAGTAGTCACATCTATAACCCTGAAATAACAATTCTTTTCATACAACGTGGAACCAACATAAACTGCAAATACGGATGATGGATATGGTAAGCAATGGTACAATCAACAAATAAGCGGAATTCCCCCTTCACTCATGAGCTGTTAAAATGAATTCTCACAGCTTTCATATGCATGGGACAATCCTGTATCATCAGTCTCAAAAATGTATAAACACAGTGAATTAATCTACGACACAGCTGAAACCAGAACTCAGTTCCAGCAGGGAAATAACATTTCCATCTGACTTTCTCAAGTAGTACTGTACAACTAAATCAAGGCTGTTAACGAACATTAAAAAAATAAAGTGTAAATGTATCCTACAAATGAAAAAACCTGACATCATTTCAAGTCATACTGCAATATAATGCCACTGACAATTAAAAAGCGTGAAACTGACCATGTATCTCACCACTTTAACTAGATTCAGCTATATGTCAGATCTCAACAAAATAATAAAACAAGAACAAAAGAAAGCTGTACCATCTACTTTTACATTCTTTACTACGCAAAAAATAATAATACATTATGTGGAGGCTTCATACACAACAAACTCTTGTATGAACAGGCCACACGGGTCCATTAATTCTAAACTGAAAATAATGCTGCTGGTAATTTTGTATTCATAATGGTTTAGAGCTTTCCAGGGTGTTTAAATTATATCCCAGTAATCATGACTGCTTTCAAGAGATGTTCTTTCATATTAAAGATGTGAAAGTAACAATTAACACCATGCTCAATGCACGAACATAAACTGCATATAAAATGTAATGGGGACTAAAATTAAGCAAATAGGCAAAGTATCAAATATGCAATCCAACCAACCTTTTTCAGTCAGTATCCACACCAGCAACTGTTCCGTAATCATGCGGTGTCAAAAGTTGCAAATAACCTGGTACACCTTTTCATCAAGTGCCAGCAAACATATTTTTCTTTGGGGGAGGAGGAAACAATGGTATATATAAACTGCAGCAACTTTTCATATGCATAAATCCTGTTCTTCATTGTGTTCTCCAAGACTAAATCACAATACAGCATAGAACTGCACACCATAGCATACAGTGTATGAACACTGCATACTGTAATTACACATACATTTACCTCTAAAATGAACATATAATTTTGTTCCGAGATAACAGAAAGATATCCATAATGTTTGAATGTTTTATTTTCAGAGTTTCCAATTCTTGGTAAAAGAAACCACCTAGTTTATGTAAGGAGAGGACACAATACATACAGTGGTAGTGTAAAACTGTATACACTGTTACAAAAAATTACATTACATTCATCAACTGTTTACTGCCTTAAAAGAGGTATACCTCTTACCTTTAACATGTGTGGGTCATTAAAGATGGAGGCTTAAATTCCCCCAGTGTGAACACTACATTGGCATAGTTGGGAGCACATCAGAATCTCAAAATTCATAGCTACTCTTTTCAAGGACAAGCTTATGCAGTGGCAAGATGTTATGAATTTCACACAGCAAGGCCTTGTATTTTACATGCAGGAGGGTTACATAATACAGATCATGATCCCCATGGGTTACAGTGATATGAAAACTCTATTGGTATGTGTGCAGTTATTATCAATCAAATTTTCAACTATGAAACTGCAGCCTACAGAGACTCAAATATTTCTAGGAAGCGACAGTGATACTAAGAGAATGAAGAATGGGAAGAATAGCCATGATTGCACCTGTCCCCAGTTCAGCTGCAGCAGCAACTTTCAATGAACCTATGGGGTTTGTCATCTCAGACTGGGAAAATTAGTGCTGTCCAGATATGTGTTTCTCATACAAAGAATACCAGTGTGGCACCAAACATAAACACCATCCCACATTTATAGACCATTTTCAAAATTTTTGTGGTATTCATTAAACTACTGGTGATGGAAGAAATCCAATTTTATCCCCCAGTACTTCAACACAATGGGCTTTCAGCATTCCTTGATATGAAAGAACTAAAACATTCTCTCTTCCTAGCTAACCTACAAATGGAAAACTGCATAGCAGACTGACTGATGGACTACTGGGCAACAATGGAACTAATTCTAGGCCCTTCTCTGCAGCAAAAATGAAGCAAGACACATTTCACACATCAGAAACAACTATGACTAAAAATATGAGGCTGTAGAAACTACAAATGTATGTTAACTGTTGCAAAATGCATATGCACAGCTTACACCTTCTGCAACATCTGGCAATGGATGAAACTCATCCCCATCAGACAAGATGTTTTCCAACAATATATTCCTTGAAAATTAAAAATTCTGTCACCAAAATTTTCAGATATGCAACTCCACTGAACCCACACATTATAGGAAAGTACATGATGGACAAGATATGACAGTCCCCCAAGGAATGACTACCACCCACACAGCACTTTACCACATGGATAGAGGGCATGTAAACAAGTTGAACACAGTCAATTTTTTCCATATCCCCTAACATGTACAACATTCTAACAAAGAGTTGCAGGACAACAAAACTAATATAAACAACATGCCACAGCACCTAGGACACAAGAACATGACACTGAAAAGCAGTAATATTAGACCAAGGACCTTGTTTGTCTTAATAGTGTAAGTGTGAAGAAACACAACAAATCACAAGCTGATGGATGGTTATCCTCGGGCAGAGGGCAACTTCCGTGACAGCAGTGCAATGTAACAGGTACGTGGGTGAAAGGACGGAAAACAACTACTGTATGTGGTACACCCCTTATATCTGACAATTCCAGAGAATTCTGTGATGATGAAAATGCTGTACAACAGCCACAACCACAGAGGCCACTAAGTAGGCCAGCAAACATTGCCATCAGTCAGCAGATAGGATGCAGGTGGCAACAAGCACTGGCCTCACTCATAAAATATATTGTTATGACATGTGTTCAGCTCATAAGGTTGCAATAAAGCATGAAATGCCTCAACCTGCAAAGCTGGTTTATGTGTGGAGAAGCATTCCTTCTCGTACTATCAAACAAAAGCACAACTGTAAATAATAAGAAGTACAGGCTTCTGATTAGAAGCACTGCAGCTGAAAAACAAGCCAAATAAATGCTCTTTTCTTATTCTAATTAAAAACTTTCCCACATTAACAAAGCTGAATCTGCATACTGCTGCTTTATTTAGACTAAACCATCACTTACATGATAAATTTATCATTCTTACAGAAATATTTATGTCGTTCCTACATCTTGCTGTAAAATTTAAATACTCTTACCAGAAAAATTCTGTACAGCTGGCACCACTAGCCAGTATAAAATATGTTGCTTAAAGGTTAAAATCTAATCTACCAAAAATTTTTACTTCTGCATTATTTCCCAAGGTATCTGTTATAAATTCAAATTACAACCACAGCAAGAAAATGAGTTCCATTAGCACATTCCATCACCATTTATGGCATTAATTAATCTCCATGATGATGGCACACAATCTACTCACATTGTATCAATGACTGATACTATAACAGAACACTGGACTTTGAAGTAACACTTAAGAAACATGTCTTCAGATGACAGCATTAATTTGAGATGCTGCACATTTGCATAGTAACAACTGCTAAAATGAAACACAGGTCCCTTTGTTTATAGCGCTCATTTGTCCTCTAACTACTATGCACAAAAAAGATCTCAGCTGCTTTATCTATTCAGTGGTACATGATCATCATATAACTAACAGCATAATTTTAAATTTATTTTATTTGTTTAACAGCATAATTTTAACTTTATTTTACTTGTTTAATGATTATGTTCACAGGTATGTAATATACTAAATTACTACTGTGCATTTCAGTGTAACCACCAGCCTAGAGGCAATTTCCTATTAAAAACTAAGTTATTAAAGCTATCTCTGCCCTTCTTCCTTTATTGTCTGTACATACAATGCAAGGTTCTTCATATATGGAACCTACCAACCACTGCTGATGTTGAGGTGGAATATCAAAGAAGAAAATTATTGCATTGCTTGTAAGCCTACTGAAAGAAACACCTACATATTGCACACTTCAGCGAAATTTACTTTCCTACTATTAAGCACAACGAAAACATTCTCTGTCCATCTTAAGACCCTCACTTTTTTTTAAGGTGTAGGACTGTCAGCATTCTTCATAATTTGGTGACATGCAGTGATGGGATACCATTCTAATTGAATTTCCAGTGTTACTTGTGACTCAAGCTTATATCAAATGCCATTTTGTAATGTAAAGTACCAGGTCCTTATGTTATCTGACAACAATAGCCTGTCACTTCATGCTGCTACGCTTCCATGCAAGGGGACAGTGTACCGAACATGTTACATCAGTAACATAAACGAACTGGACGCAGCAAGCAACAGTTGTCATGCAACACAATGATCCTCAGTTCACTAAGAATATCAAATGTGCACATGAGATGTCCAGTATATATAACTATGTCTATGACAAACTCAACTATGTGGCTGAAATATGTGATTATCTATCATGAACACATCTATGACAAGTCAACTATGTAAGTGAAATATCCAGTTTATGCATGCCTATTGCCACGAGCAAAGTCGAGATACCCAGTTTACAGATAATCAGTGTGTATATAATACAGGTACCTTTGTGGAAGTCATATCCAGTCCATGAAAAAGTGATGTGTGTGGGGATGATATATGCAGTACTGCCAAGATGTCAGAGACAATGTGTATGTGCCACCAGTTTATACACAACAAGGCAAATGTACAGATAAAATATCCAGATTATGTTTTGCGAGTTCATCTGTCAACAGCATGTCACTGTACTTACTGGTAAGGTTTCTATGCTCAATTTCACATAAACCCACGGTGCCCTTCCCCTTCTGTGGATGTTTGCCAACACAGAAGTAAAAATATTGAAAATTACAACTAGAACTTTAGCAACCAAAATCACAAAATTCAATGCCATTGAAAATTAATGATAAGAACATAAATTTCATTTCAAACTTCTTTCTACACCTTTTTGTCACACCTGAGACATAATACAAACTCCTTTTCCAAAACTAAACTGTGTTCTTCTGCCAAGATTTATCAATCCTGTACATTTCCTACACTCATTCTGAAACTGCTCAGAAAATCAGAAACAATGTCATTTCCCTGTGGCTAGATGGTAACTTTATTTAAAACAGAGTTCCATTCTGAAACCCCTTAATATACAAATTTCAGTTTTAAAGACACTCAAATGTGTCACCAGATGCACTGTTATAGATTACCACATGAATATGATCTACAATTAAACAGAAACCACAAATGTGTTAAACTGAAAACAAGTAATGCATGGCTTTTAAATATAACACACAATATCACACCATCATAAAAAAGCTACATATTTTTCAAAGCATGTAAAAAAATGTAGGTAAACTCACAATAAGATGAGTTGAACAAGAATATGAAATTCACTGGGTTACTTGCAAAACTTTCTTCATTCCGTCCCAATTTTGATGGCACTGTGCAAATGTCTTGCAATTCAATCACTATAGTTCCTACTGACTACCCTTCCAAAATTTTTAAATATGAGGTTCTTTTCATTTCTTCGAGACTGTACACATTCTTCAGAGTATTACATTAAAATGTCTCCACTGTTAATTCTTCTGATGATTTCACTCTGCAGTCACATGGTATTATTTGTACTCAGTGGCTGTAATATTATGCTAAGATATGCCTATTACATAAACACCAACTAGAACACAGAAAGCCAATTTTCACAGCACTAACAACCCACGCTTTTATAATAATATATTTAGCATCTCTTCAAATATGGGCACAGACTTGTTACTTGCCTTATCATGCCACCTTACCATTACATGAAAAATAGCATAATTCTTGAAATCTAACATCAGTTGAAAAATTAATGTCCTTCACGGATGTCACATGTTTCTTCTATACACGTATTTACAGAGACAAAGCACATACAATAGAAGGTACAGGACAGAAAATGGCAAGGAAAACTGTATTCATATTATTTACACTGGCATAAAAATACAGATGGCAAATCTGTCACATTGATGACTCCATTTCCTAATATGACAGGGCCATTAAGAAATTATCAGATTTGAAATATGATATTTCACACTGAATATGGGGGAGGGATAATTTGCACAACCTATCTCTGCAGTTCCAACCCCAAATTAAAACAGTGAGACATACTCGTCGCTCGAGGTAAAGTTCAACATATAGAATGATCAGATATTATACTATTTCACTTCAGAAAGAATTCATTAACTACAGTTGTACATCATACTTAAGTTCGAGGTGGTGGTGGAGGTGGGGGTGGTGGTGGTGGAGGGTAGTAGGCCTTTGCAGCTGCCACAGTAAAAAAGGTTGGAGTACTCCCTGTAGTTGTTGGTTGTTGCTGGTTTGAAGAATTTGCCAGATGACTTCCTGATGGCAGAGATGGATTAACAAAATGTGTAGTTCCCTGAGACGTTCCACCATTAGGGACACTTCTTCCAGGTCCTACAATCATAACTGCTTGAGAAGAAACGTTTGATGATGCTGTACCATATTGCCCTGGCATAACAAATTGGGTATTACCAGCACCTGGTGGTGGTGGTGGCGGTGGTGGTGGTGGTGGCGGCGGTGGTAGTGGTAATGATAGTGATACTTGTACTGATGGTGGCGGCAGCGGTGGTGGTGGCGGCGGTGGCGGTGTTGTAAGGAGATATTTCTGTGTTGTCTTACAACTTCTACTGCTGACTGTGGAAGACTGATATGCCACTGCTACTGATGAAGATGGCATAGCAGTGCCCTTCACACATGTAATGCCATTATTTGGCAATACTTTTGTTCCAAGACCAGCTGGGAAGGATCCATATGTCTGATTTTTCAATGATGTAGTAAGAGGGTATATATTATATCCTTGTCCACTTAAAGGCTGGCGATTTGTGGGTGGCAAGCTTGAATTTGTGGATGCATAACCAGCATTCCCACTGGCAGAGATGTAATTTACAGAGGTACCAACAGAAACAGAACTGTTTGGTACAAGAACTGAAGGATATATAGATGATAAAGTTGAATTTGCTTGGCCAAGTTTTGGAGCAGAAGAATACATTGTAATCAAATGCTGTGTATTAGACAGTAATGAAGATGATGATGATTCCAGTGGTGGAAGAGGTGGGGGTGGGGGTGGAGGAGGGGCCTTCTTCTTACCATCCTTACCTTCTTGGACCAAACCTGGAAAATGGACAAATCAGTTCAGCATGATTCACTTTATCTTGATTTTCACAGCTGTAAAATATGTGTTGTGTTCCCACATAGAGCAAATGCTCAAGCAAGTTTTTTACTACATGCTGCAAGGAGTTGTTAATGTCATGTGCAGTAATGGTTTAAGAGGCTACAAAAATGCAATTAATGTATGCAAAAAAAAAAAAAAAAAAAAAAAAAACAACAACTTTTTTTTCTTTTAAAAAAATAAA
>Ga0131853_10008349_pt1 | contig 18873 bp, 7 predicted proteins | sample TergutLab28metaG_FD_92764 | JGI IMG/M metagenome (GOLD analysis project Ga0131853, IMG submission 92764) | Labiotermes labralis P1 segment gut microbial communities from Petit-Saut dam, French Guiana - Lab288 P1 (version 2) (version 2) | ecosystem: Host-associated > Arthropoda: Insects >...
CGGCCGGTGCGTAGGGCTGAGAACCGTGAAATCTGGGAGTCCATATCTTTACAGGGATTGCCTTACCTTTTTTGTTGCTTTAAATTAACTGCAAGTCTTGTGTGACGTTATGCCATGTCGACTGGTGAATTATAACAAATCCAGGTAGACTGATAGGCCCTGAATATGGAGCCAGTACGCGTCTCCGAAACGTCGGCAGGCTTTACGGCGTTGCAACCCAACAGGCTTCGATATTCATCATTTTCATGGCGAAAACCTCAAATCTCGTTACTCCGTTCTTCTACAGATGTAGCTGTTGCATTACTCAGTCTGCATTTGCATGGATTTTTAGTTGCGACTCGCAAAATACAGCGTGAAAATGAACCGTAATTGTCGCGAGCCTACACGTTTGTCAAGTGTACCGTCTGCTTGACGATACCGGTTAGAACACAATTTAATGTGAGGAACATGTGCACTGAATTTTGCAACACCATTTTTATTTGAGTTTTTTTTTTGGGGGGGGGGGGGTTCATTTCGAAGTCAAATTGCGGTAGGGGTGTCGAGGGTATTTTATGGATAATTTGGAATGATTTTGGCAGATTTTTTGGTGACGTTAATTTATTAAGTCGCCTCGATCTCTAACGATTCTGACGTGTATTTCGGTTCCCCGATCGAATCCCGACCATGTCACGAACTGTGACTTGCATTTAGATGGTTTTCGCTGTTGCCTCCACGCAACGTCCGGGTTTGTATCTCAGATTATGCCATGACTATTTCCTTCCAAATCCTTTCCAATTCATTATCATATCACTCAACGCGGTGTAGTTTGACGTACGGATGAACTTTGACCTACAGCATTTGCACCGCACGCGTATCTGCTTAGCATGCATCATTAGTTTAAAAAAAAAGCGCATCATAAACAAAACGAACAGATAAATAAACAGAGCTCTGGCTTGTGTGCGGCGCACCTAATTACACTGCACAAGGGAAACACTCCGTTACGTTACATAATTATGTGCCAGAGCAGCTAATGCACGTGTGGTAACACGAGGGCTTGGTTTGTTATATGTTGCATTAAAGCGAGCCGTCAGCTGTCCTGATTTCGTAAAATTGTCCCCTGTGCCTAGGCGCCATGCCACTATTTACGTAAGCACAGACAGTCAGAGCGAAGTTCCAACGTCACTTGTAAAGTACCAAAATTATTGGTAAAAATATAGCGTGTCGAATGTTCTTACTGTTGAGTAATTAAGGTAACCGGGATAGCTCAGTCAGTATAGTGACCGTGCAGCTGGCTGAATAACCGTGGAGTCTTGGTTCGATTCCCGGAAGGGGTAACGGATTTTTCTCTTCTCCAAAGCGTCCAGCCCGCTTGTGGGGACCATCTAGCTTCCTATTTAAGGCGTAGGGCAGCCTTTTTCCAGGTTTACGTCGACCAGGCAGTGAAGCTGACCGACCATCCCGTTCTAGTACGGAGGTTAAGAATGATCGGAACTGTACCTACACTCCCAGTGTGCCTTAATGGCGTGCACAGGGATAACTGTCATCACAGTAATAAGTGGAAGCAGATAAAAGCAAGCAATTTCGAGTAGACCTCAGAATGCGTAATTTGTATTGCATTGATTTCCAGCCCTGGAGGTGTGTGAATATGATTGTTGTTATTGTGTTCTAATTTTTGAAGAACGTGTTATGTACATCCAGTAGACACACGCTAGATTGTCGGATGTAACCTCAGAACACCGTTGCTATGCCATTCGTAACGTATGCTATGTGTCGGAACCATATTGCATACACCTAACTTCTTTGCGATAAGGGGGGAGGTCTCCCAAGGTAAAGTAGCCGGTATGCATCTTCATACCTTGTTTTTATACTGAACATTATAATGATTTTACTGTTATCATCCCATGTAATCATGCTTCTCCCAAGTAATTTCTTTCGTTCAGGTTTTCAGACCAAAAATTTGCATGAAATTTTAATTTGTTCATATTTCGTCATTGATACCTTACCTGTCCTACCCATCTTGTCACCTTCATGGTAAGTTTGGTGAAGATAAAAGGAGTACTTTTTTGTGTAAAATTTGTGTTTTTTCGTCTTCCTGTTACTTGTTCTGTGGTAGGTCACATGTTTTCCTCAGAATTTCTTTTCCAAACGCCCTCAAATAATCGAGGACAAGAGACCAAGTTTCACACCCATATAAAATAAAAGCCAGATTCGTTTTTTGTAAATAACCGCTCGCGGTAGAATCCTTCTTGATTATCAGATGAGACATCACTGTTGTGTTAAGTTATCAATATAATATATATATATATATGCCTATAATTTCACAGTCTAACACAACTTTTTATTAAGTAATTACAATTGAAAGATAATTAAGTCATTTATAACAGCAACATGTTTCGGCTTCTCTTATAGAGCCATCTTCAGGCTGGGCCCTAAAAAGTGTTATATAAATTAACAATGCTTTATAGAATATGAGATCTCGTTTACATGTTGTAAATTTATATTATGAATTAAAAATAAATGTAATTTCAAACATAAAATAACACAGGTAATGAGGTTAAAAGTTATAATTAATAAAATTTAAAATGTAGGGAGAATAATAGAGTAATGTTTCTAGAATTGTGTGGTGTGATATTGGTGAAGAATTGTTATCCAGAATTTTGGATGTAATATCGTGGGGTTTTCTCTTCATCGGTGTGAATGGCGCAACGTTTTTGCGGAGAAGTAGTGATATTTGGGTCACTGGATGCAATTATGTTAAATCTGTAACTTCTTTGCGGAGATGTAATATTTCACTGTGGGGTCGCTGCATGAAACTATGTTGAATCTGCACATGTGTAACAAAATATTTTGCCTTATAATAGTGTTTTTTTTTTGCGCGGTTGCATTACGTACGTTTTTGGAGTGTGTGTGGTGCTGTGGTTGTGTTACACTGTGAAATTATACATTACTCACGTGACCTCGCCTTCGGACCTTATCGAGAGCCACCTGAATTCAGTCAACATAGTTATATTCTGTTTAATTTCCTTTTTAATTTTGCCCGCATTTCTACGTGTGGGTGTCCCAAGCCGTATGTTCCATCAGTCTTCCCGGTATAAATTCTTTGTATACATCTTAATTCAAGACACAGGGCTACTTCTCCCACCCATCTCATGCTCCCTGGTTTGCTAATATTTGGTGAAGACTGCAAATTGCAGAGCTATTTATTGGGCTTGTGAAATATTTTCTATTCTAATACTGCAAATTACATTATATTACAGTTCTTATTGTCGAACTAAAGAGCGGTATACTGAATTGATAAAGTAAAAATAAAGTTTCCTGTTAACTCCATGAAGGCGTGTGGGGGAATGGAGATGAAACTCCGTGCATTCTTAACGTCGGCACTAATTGAAGTTAAGTGTTGTTCAGCTTTCCGCCTCGGCAGCTTAGCCCTAAAAGAGATTCCACGGTGCTCAATCATTAGATAGCTCTGTGGTCCCCAGATACGGTCTCGGTGCTTCGAGGAACAGAAAAATGTCTTGCCCATGCGAGGAATCCTACGAAAATTCGTCGGTCGACGAGCCTGTAGCCTAGTCATACGGTTGGGATTGTGCCCGCTCTTTTACGGCTGCATTGGTAAAGTCCAGTGAAGGCCAGAAATAGCTCTTCTGTGTCGTAAGTCGGGCTGCATCATTAAATGATGAAACTTAAATTGAAGAACATAGCGGAGCTTTGAAATCTGTAATGTAAATAACAATGGCAGTTAACATTTATTATACAAACAAAACAGCTTTACGTGATGTAGGCGGAATTAATGAAATTTTGTGTTACTTTTCATCTTTTCAAAGGCTGTCCAGATCGGTATGAACGTTGTGCTTTAAAACAGCAAATGGAGAAATATTATCCACAGATAACATTGTGATGCTGATCCCGTGTATAGGATTGGTGCAGTTCAGTTTAGTGGATGTTACCTCTCACACGGATGTGTTTCTCCAAAACATGTGGCAACTGTTTGAGCACAAAGCGGTTAATGCAAGGCTTTGATGACTGCAGCAACGTTTTATGGCCAGCACTGTACTGAGAGACACTGTCTCCTCAAATAGCAAGATCTCACTGCATGACGTTGAACATTTATAGGGCTGTACTGGAGCAAAACGCGAGCTGCCTAGTAACGGCCATTATCATCTTTTAGGCGCATTCAACATAAGTCGCGAAAATCGCCTATTAACTTCGTCATATCTGTCTGTCCGTCGTGTATCAGTTCGGCTCCTACTGGACGGATTTTCGTGAAATTTGATTTTCAGGACTTTTTTGCAACTCTGTCGAGAAAACTCTCATTTGTTTCAAATCAGTCAAGAATGACGGGCATGGACATGAATATCTCCGTACTATCGTTGTTGTCAGCGACGTGAGATGGCCATAACATCGCTATCTTCGTCTGGAATGGATAGCTGAAGCGGTGTGAGTATTACGAAATATTCGAACTTAACAACGGTACTAAAGAGAACGAATTGTTGCGCTTCCATCGTGACGCCTTCAATATTTATATTGTTGACGGCGACATCTGTAGGTCTACGGTATAAGGGAAACACATTGTTGAATTTCCAAGGCAAAAATGCTTATCTCAACAACAGTACATGAATTAGAGTGAAGTTGTTTCGGGCTGTAAAGCTATCCGAGGAGATATAAACATTACGCGAACCAACCACAATGCTACGTGAAACGTACATTGCCTGTTGTGTTTCGTGGACTATTTAGAGTACGCTTTCAGCGTCTGTAGTGTTACGCGCCGGTGGTTAAATTAAGGAGTATGGATACGGAGGAAGGGTGGAATGATATTGAATGGGGGGAAACCGAAGTACCCGGATAAAAACCTGCTCCATTGCCGCAAATGTGAGGTTTGTGTGGGAGCACCATTAAGTTTTCACTGCATTAGGCCCAGCCTCTACTCTCGCTGCAAAAACGGCCAGCCGTCTCTGGAGAATAGAAATAGGACCAATAAAACAGTAGGACTAATTAAATTTTACGGCTAGAATGGATTTTCGTTGATTATTTTGGAAATGGAGAACATTTTAGATTTTAATCAAGTTCAGGCATATGCCAGATGAGAACGCGTTAATTCTGGCTACAGAGAGGTGCCATTCATCGAACGTTTAATGAATTTGGAATTGTTCTGGATATGGATTGCAGATAAGATACGTCACTGTACTTGACAGCATGCTGTGTAAGATTGGCGAGCAGGTTTTTGTGCCTGCAACACTTTAGACGTGTGTTCGAATGTCGACAGCGTTACAAACTAGCCTGACTGTAATAGGGCAAAAAACCTGAAGGCGACTGTTTGATCGGTCAAAGCATGCTGTCAGTATTGGAGTGAACTTGCATTATTTTGTAACTATTTGTCATGTATTATCCATCTGTAGGTGAGTGGAAAAATAATCATATGATATCGTAGACAAGTTTGATATTTTCACGTTATGAGTGGTTCAAATAAGGTCTTTTGGGTTCGTACTCATTTTAAGGTAGACCGGGGTAGCTCAGTCGGTATGGCGACTCGCTACGGTTTGGACAGTCTGTGGATCGAGTCCCGGTAAGCGACGAGTTTTTCCACACCCGTCCATACCATCCCTGGGGCACACCCAGCTCCCTGTACAATGGGTAACGGGGCTGCTTCTCCGGGGTAAAGTGGCCGGGGCACGGCGTTTACCCCACTCCCATCTAGCGCTGAGGTTGTAGAAAGAGTAGAGCTATAACTCTATTCACACACTGGACCTTCATGGCCTATTCTAGGGCGAACAGATGGACTCTTCACCGTCTCTCTTGACCACGTTCAACACTAGAAACGCCAGAACCAGCTTTTCCTACACCCTGTAAGAACTCAAAAGACCGTCATTTTGGATATAATGTCCTGACTGTGTGTGCATGTCCCCCAGCCACTATTTTTGACATATATCGGTTGTAAGTAATAGTGAATTATATACCTAATGGACGAAGAAGACTTTGAAGACCTTTGAAGAGACTATTAGACAAGGCCGAAACAGGTCTATCAAGGTCTGACTCGTGAAGGATGATGATGATGATGATTGGTTGTACCTTGAAGTGGACCGCGTCCACACGTTCAGTTGTTTTACTCTTCACTCCAGACCATCTTGATACAGTACAGCTTTACTTTGGTGGAGCCACTGCTGTCCGGGGTGCAGTACACACGTTTATTAACTGTACAGTTACAGTTTGAAGGATTTATGCAATTGGATGTGGGTCGTACTAAAATAATATGCATGAACTGCAGCTATTCCTTTATCTAAGGTGTGTTGATCAACGAAACAGTGTGCTTGATTCGAGTATAACCAAAACACATACAGAAACTGTTCTTACAGCTATGTGCATTTTATTGACACGTGTAATTATTTAATGAAGAAAATGAGATTGATAGCAGCCTAGAGCGGTATCCATCTTGACATGCTGGCCAATACTTTCGCCTCTTTTATGTGACCACTAGTTTTATTACAGTACCAACCATATCTCGCCACTGGTACCATATTCTGATCCGGTTGAATCCAAACAACGCTGTCGCACATTAAGATGCATTTAAGATACATTTTAGTATTATTCCACTATCTACAACGAGGAGCCTGAAGTAGCAGCTTAGTTTTAGGTTTTCAGATGAATATTTTGTATGCATTACTCGTGTGACACGTGGCCAAACCCATCTCATCGTCCCTGACTTCTTTTAGAAATTAAGAGTTTCGTCGCTATGCAGTTGTGATCTTCAAAAATGCATCTCTGGGACGTTATTACTACACCAACCTGCTCAGTTGTTTATATTAGACATTAATGTGTGTGAAATTATATAGGGTGCTATGTATTCACCAAATGTTTTCGTAACTATTGAATCAAAACTAGATGCGCCGGCAACTCACACAAGAAGGTTTGCATGATCAGACAAGTGTGGGTTAAACATGTTTCCGTAACTGATGCTGCGGGATAAAATTTCCTGTCGGTTATGCATTTTGCTTCAAAAGAAAATGGAACATACATGTTCCAATAGCCTGGTGTTCTTAGAGGAAACGTACGAGTATTAGTGAAACCATTGATGGGCTCTACCTCATGATTGTATGCCACTACATATGGCAGTGTTTGCATGTTTGGAAGCATTTCCCTTACTCGAGTGCTATACCGAGGCAACGGGCAGAGGTGTCGTGTCATGCCGAAGAGCTTGCTGTAATTACTGTCGTGATTAGAGCCGGCTCGAGACGTCGGCGCCCCTTCAAAACTGTGCTTGTCCGTGATTCACATCTGACGTCCGATGTGTGTTTGCGGTCTTGCACGGTCGCATCCGCAGGTAGGGACGTAAGAATATATCACGCGCTCTGAAACAAGTCATCAGTGTTTCAGCGACTTTTTAGGCACTCGGACAGCGAGTTGTGAATATAATGTATACAGTCCCACGTGTCTGGTTCTAGTGGTTTCTGTTTTGCAGCAAATTTAGTGTTGTGTTCCAAGGTCCTTTACACCCACAACAATATGTCGAACTTGGTTATGACGTCATGAAAGTAGCTGTTTTGTGTCTTTGTTGTTCTAACCGAGGAGTATAATGTTATGGTTAACAGTTAGGAATTAATTGATACCGCAGAATATCTGACGTTATGTAAGAGGTGACAAAACCCTTTATCTTTATAACCGTCTTCGACTGTGTATACACGTATTTCAAACTTATCACATTCAGTGTTCGCAGAAATAGTCTGTTATTCGGAGTAAATAGCTTTCAGGAAGTGCGTTTCTTTAATGTCTGCTATCTCCCAAAAGACCCAGTGTTCCTTAACCCGGTCGCACGGTATATTACCATACCCGTTAAAAACAGTCTGTAGTGTAGTGGCTGAAGATAACATCTTGTTACTGTCCAGTTTTGGTAAATTGAAAATTGCGGATTGAGGAAGTGGGCACAGGAAAAGCAGAGTGGAGGCGCAGGCTATGGGACTGGTACCTGTTTAATGGCACTAGATGTCAGTGACAAGTACTAGTCCAAAATAAATCGAGGGCTAAAACATTTGAAGGTGGCGCATTCACTGTAATGTCAGTGACAAGCGCTATTGCATAAATATCAGTCGCTGATTGCTGTACTCTGGCCAGGCGAATACCCACCCCACGATATCCGAAATCCTTAAATACGTTCCTAGTCTCAGTTTATAAGAACTAACAGTTTTACGATGTTTCGTCTGGTACTTCGTCGCACGTAACAAGGTACAAAGACACTAAGAGGTAGTTTGGCCGTTATGAAATTACGACTTGCTGCATCCCTGTGGTTTGTTGTAGGCAGCAAAGTATAAACAATGACTTAGTATTTTTTGAGTTCTTAAAACGAATACGTTGTGCACAAAACATTTTCCTTCTGCCCTGTGAAACATCATTTCTTAAAGTGATTTTTTCCTCTTTTCGAAGACTGTGGGTCATTTCGTACACAGCAACGTTAGCGCACGTGGAAGGTACTGTAGTACATGGTTCAGTAAGGTGGGTGAAAGCACAGTTCTGTGGTGGGTTGTGTAGTGGAGTCGTGGTGAGGCCCCAGATCCAGTCTGGATCCCTAGGAGTAGAGTAACGTCCCTTTGGCCTACCCTATTCAGGTATTCCTTTCCCTTTCAGAATGTGTGGGGATTCAGAAACATGCAAGATACCAGGATGGCGCTCGAAATAGAGTTAGAATTTTAATTAGACCGACAAATCCAGACGACTTGGACTCAGGTCGTGAACCTGAAGGCCTACGATCGATTTCGGACGGTCAGTAAGTCCCACTACGTAATTAATTACGTCATGGTTTACACGGACCAATGCTGGAAGCGGAACTGATACATTGGGGTGGTTGGCGGACAGCAACCGTCCATCTGTCATCGTCATGTGTTGTAGTGCTACAGCACGAGCACTCCAAGAGTAAAATTTATTGCAACGAACAGTCTGGCGCGAGTATTGTATAGCAGAGGGAGCTGTCGTGTCGAAGTTAATAAGAACGCAAACTTTCATAGTAACGGGCCGGGAAAAATTATGTAGCCAGACATATATTTGGTAGTCAGAGAAAGATGCGTCCCTGGGGCCTTTGCGTTAATGCCTTGAGGCTGTCATTCCTGCTCGGAGCGCAGTATTAATTCCTTCCTATTGTCATAGTGTTTGCCTTAAGTATCCGTATGCCAGACACAAATAATGTATTAAAACTCCAATTTATAAAATCGATTAATTGTTAAGACATATTGTTGCAGATTAAAGTGATCTTAATGGCCGATCCCGGTGGCCATGCGGTCTAAGGCACAGGTCTCAAGCCGTCTGATTGCTAGGATCGCGGATTCGAATCCCGCTGAGGGAATGAATTTTCGTCTGTTGTGCTTGTTGTGTGTTGTGTAAGTAGCGGTCTCTGCGTCGAGCTGATCACTCGTTCAGAGGAGACCTACAGGTTATGTGTTTCTGTGGGTGATCATAGAAACTTCAACAGTGAGGCGGAATAGGCCAAAGTTGGACTGTAGCGCCACAGTAAATACAATGTTTATCTGAGTGCATCTTTGCATCCGTTTCGCTATGTCCTCTGTGCCACAAGTGACTTAATGAGACTTCCAGAACTCCAAAAGCTAGCTCTCAAATGCGGTGTGTGGAATTAGTCGCTATTGGCGATAAGGAGGCGTACCTTCCGACCCCAGTTTATGCACATATTGATATTCGATTATATGCAACTCGGATGCTTGGACGTAGGTCTGTATAGATTGCGAGAAGCTTCAGAATGGAGGTCATAAGTGTTTGAGATTGAAATAGGCTTACAGTTTTAAAGAGACCTGAAAGTTTGTGCTCTTCGGATTGATTAACGTTTAATGCATGTAGGTCATAGACTGTTGACTGCTGGAAAGACAAGTTCGGAAATATACGCGATGTAAGAATTGTGTCACTTTCACTTTGTTGCCGTTTGTAGAGTTCCATTTCACAAATGCTGAATATGGGCCGAACCTCGTCCAGAGGAGTCCTAACGAATGTGTGTGTGTATGTGTGTGAGTCACTGAGTTGATTAAGTGCACCAATTACCTTTTACAACGAGAAATGCCATGAATAAAGTATTGATATACATAACATATTTATAGACTTCTCACAAACTTGTGATACAGTTAATAGAGATGTAATATATAATAGCTTAATTAAACACAACCTTCCAAATAAACTGATTTAACTAATAAAACTCACAATGCAAAGAACCAAAATGGTGAAAGTAAACAACAGTTATTCTGAACGGTTTGAAACGAAAATAGGAGTCAGACAGGGAGACCCTTTATCCGCCCTATTATTTAGTGTAGTGTTGGATTCAGTAAGCACCAATATAGATGTCCGAGGAAATATTATTAGATTAACCCTTTAAAGACGAAGCGCAGACTGCTCTATTTAAAGACGCAGTCCGTACCGCGCTGTAAACACTTTTCATCTCGGTTACAAAAACCAATCAGTTTATGCTGTAAGTGGCACAAGTCGCTGTTTGTTCTCAGATAAATATAAAACACATAAATACAGTGTGGGCAGAACATACAGTTGTTGAATGTTAAACCTGTTGGTGCATCACGTAACCAGTAGGCTTTAAAAGGTTAAAGCAGATTTGCGCCTACGCAGATGACATTATAATAACTGGAAGAACAAAGCAAATCTTATATGACACCTTTTGCAAACACAAACGTGAATCGCTAAATGCTGGTTTAATAATGAACAACAATAAAACCAAATATCTATATTGTACCAGAAAAACAATTCACCCTACTTACATAAATACGGGAGAAGAACAGTTTGAACAAGTGAATTCATTTAAATACCTAGGAACAATGGTGAATACTGACAACTCTATTGAGGAGGAAATTAAAGAAAGAATAGCAGCAGGAAATATGGCACATCATGTTCACAAAACACTATTTTCATCAAAATTATTATCCCTAAACGTCAAACTACAACTTTATAACGCGTTAATTCGCCCAACAGTAACTTACGCCCCAGAAACATGGGTACTTCAGGAAAATGTGACAAATAAACTGATGACTTTCGAAAGAAAAATCACGAGGAAAATATTTGGTTCTACAAGAACAAATGATGGCTACTGGAGGATTAAAACTAATCAAGAAATAAATGATATATTAAAAGGAAAAAATGTAATCAGGTTTATTTAAAACAAAGATTAACTGATTAGGCCATGTTGAACGCATGGCTGAGAATAATATTGTGCAGAAGATTAAGAGATGGAAACCCTTGTCTAAAAGACCAATTGGAAGACCTAAAACACGTTGGGAAGATGACGTTTTGGAAGATATAAAGAGCATAAACGTACGTATTTGGAAGAAAGTAGCACAGAATAGAGATAGTTGGAAGACAGTGGTTGAGCAAGCCAGAACCTTATATAGGTTGTAGCGCTTTAGAATAATAATAATAATAATTATTATTATTATTATTATTATTACCTTTTACGCATACAGTGAGCTGGTAGAAGGAGGTCAGAATAAGAACGAAGAAAGAAAGAATGCTATGTATTGATGCTGCTTTATAAACAGCGATAAAATAATACCAACTGTTCTTGCGATACGATTGGTATAAAAATTATATAGGTGTCCGCGTCAGATGTCCGTGAACTGTGAAGTTTTAACCTGAATCGAAACGTGTCGGCAAATTTCACACACACGTGCGCTCACACGTGCGCTCACACGTGCGCTCACACGTGTTATGCTTACATACCCATTGAACTGATGCAAAGACTATTTGTGAATTTGACGTTCAGGTGACCGTGCATCGTGATAAATTCTTATAATAAAACCAACTAGATGCAGTAATTTCTCAAAGTTATTTTTGGAATAAAACTCTACATGTTCCGGACAGTTCCTCTGTCCATCAGGAGTTTTTCACTGCACACACAGCAATGGTATATGTCATGCAGGTTTGCTGACAGCTAGCGAGAAGGATCAGGACGGAACTGCAGTTCCGTCCTGATCCTGCTCGCAAGCTGTAACTGTAGCCTGTGTGGCATATACCATTGCTGTGTGTACAATGAAAAACTCCTGATGATGGACAGAATAACTGTCCGAAACATGTAGAGTTTTATTCCAAATTAAATTTGAAGAATTAGTGCATCTAGTTGGTTTTATTATAAGAACCATTGGTGATATAGGTGGTGTCGTTCAGAAATACATATTTGTCATATTACTCTTTTCTCTTTTTTGTCGTCATATTGTTTCTTTTTCTTTTCTTTGAACACTGTTTTCATCAGAGTTTTATTTACACATTTAATTGGTGTTGGGATTCACTTCTTCCCCACGTGTGACGGTAATGTTTTCTCTCAGATTCCATCATGTCAAATAATTATCGAACTTACGTGCGCAAGAAACAGTCAATATTTATGTAGACAGTTCTCCATCGATTGTATTTTTCTTCTATTTCCGCATTAAATAATATCTATTTATCTGTTATATATTCCGTTAACGTCTTTGTTCCTCCACTTTGCGTAAGTCGTCCTGAAGATTCTACTTTCCATATATGTTGTGGGTGTTTTTTTTTTCTGTGGCGCAACGGCCCAACATGAATGTACCTTCCTTCACCTCATTGACATGTTCAACATTAGCCCTCAGTCACTCCTAAAGCTTCCACTTTCTGTGTTTAAAAAAGTTGCAGCTGTTCTAAGCATGGAACATGGCAAACTAAGTAACATTACCAGTGAAGCTGAAAGACGCTTCAAGTATAGACTTTCTGCCGCAAGAGCCGGATGAAATGTTTTCTTCTTGTTGTCTTTCCATTTGCATGTTGTTACTTTGTTGTTTGGGTGTAGCTGACTTTCCTAGCCGTGATTTGTGATTTGACAATTAGAGTGGAAGATAAGAATGGACATTTTATGATTTCAAGCCTACTCTAAATCTTAAGTCCAATTCGTTTTCTGTGGGTACTTCGAAGATGTCTAAGGAAATTATTCTTGTTTTGAATTTCCCATTAAGTTTCTCAAATAGACCCTTGAATTGTCTTCTTGTTGCAGTATAACTGGAAGGCAGGATGAGAGTGTTTTTGCTGGTTCTGGCATATTTTGACACCTGAATTCTTGGCGTAAATTTACCAGGAAGACAAACGCCATTGACACTTACAGATTTGACAACTATTCTATAATCCCGAAATGTCTGCTAGAGAATTTCCTTCGTGTCATTGTATCAGTTGACATCATGGTACCGTGTACACCTGAGCTGTGTTGCCATTGTACAGGTGCATCCAACTTTATGGTGTGTCTTTTATTAGTTTGATAGTGACGAATTAATTATGCCGGAATGTTATTACCGAAGTACCACGTGCAAACTTCGTTACGTTTAACCGATTTAAAGGTCCCGTCTTCCGTAATGTCCGCCGTATATTTTGGGAGTGTATATATTGCAGGGGTAGGTTTTCCTTGTACCGTATACAGTTAGCACGCAAGCCTTACTGGACTAGAGGAACTCGCTGAGGCAATAACAATGTGTGTTAAATAGACACCGTCCCAAGTATTTGCCAAGATTTTGCAGTCACTTCCTCGCCTTTTGAATGCCTACTCAGATTACAGCGCGTTACGCATTGCCTTACATAAATAGTCTGTGCTTCTTAACACCCATTTCGAAGTGCCTTACGTCCTTTATTGTTTGTTTCTTTGTTATACTCTTTTCGTTTTTCTTCTTTGAGTTTTTTTTTCCATCATAACATTATTTCTTTGTTTCACGGCGTTTTATACTCTTTTTTGTGTAACTCAAAAAACGTACTCCTTATATTAATTTTCAGATGCGTTTTAACAGTAAGACAAAACCTCACATCAAATCTGTCAAGGTCGACTTGCGCGTAAATTATGTACTTTTACAAATTTCACAAATTTTGAGTTTCTGTTTACTGAATAAAATACTGCGCATGGTGTCGTATTGAAATTTTGAGGTTATGTTTGCTTAGAGAGGGGTAAAACTGAAGTTTTGAAAATATCTAAGATAATAGCTACATTGTAGTTATAAATGACAGTAAGTACACAACAATGTAATAGTGTAAGCTCTCAACATAAATTTCATCAACGTTACAACGTCTTTTAAAGTTCCATTTTTTATTCTGAAGTTTGTAAGTCTTTCGAAATTACGTTTAGACGTAAAAGACCGATGAATGAAAGAATTGTGACAACCGTGAGATTTTCCTTCTAATCACAACGGAATTTCTGTTGACAGTTTCAGAGGGCCCCACCGCGGGCGTTGTTAATTAGAGATTTGGCGTTTATTAAATCACCACAGTTCCAGTAGCTCGCGTGAGCATTATGTTATGTTATCGAGCAGCATGCATCAAGATACTGCTATTTACTCTGTTGGCTTATCGTGCCATCCAGTCGTCTTCACCACCTTATCAAATCAGACGCCTTCTCAGTTCGGATGAAGTACACAAAACCAAGCAAAAAAATATTAATTAGTAAAGTAAACGGATTCTTTTATTGTATTCTTTCCACCCAGCAATTTGCACCTCGTCTCCTACACCATGCATTTTTAACTTTTGTGTCTGTAAGCGTATGGCCGACAATCTATTTGAAATATATTCATATGGAATGTTATTTCTGTCTGTAAATCTACATGCAGAAGTGAGTCAATGAATCTTACAAAATGGCGCATGAAATGGGTTCGTAATCATGCGCTGTGAGTGGAACATTGTTAAATACTAATGTTTTCCATCCCGAAGTTTTATAACGATATAAATACAACACGTCAGTCGATAACACAACACTTTATTTATATACAAAAATAATTTATTTTGTCAGGGCGACCTGTTTCGACCTTATAAGGTCATCCTCAGGCCCTCCAAGAAGACAGATCCAAGAGTTGTTTATGTTTCATTGCATTGTGGGATCCCAAATGCTTACAAGTTCTTGTTAGAGAAGTGTAAAATACATAAGCTTGTGTATGATGAAATTGTGTGACGGCTTTGACATAAAATTGGAACCTTATCTGGAATGGTAGTATATTAAAATGTATAGAAATTACTCAATAATTACACCAACCACTGCACATATATAAAATTTATAAAATTTACTCATTAAAACATTAAAAACGCTCCGACATGTTTCGGTCCTAAGACCATCATCAGGGAGCTATATATTCCTTGCTAAAGTCACACTAGAAATAGTCACAGATTAATTTCGTTGTACAAGTTAGGTGTTGTGGCAGCATAATGTTTTAATGAGTAAATTTTATAAATTTTATGTATGTGCAGTGGTTGGTGTAATAATTGAGTAATTTCTATACATTTTAATATACTACCATTCCAGATAAGTTTCCAATTTTATGTCAAAGCCGTCACACAAGTTCAACATACACAAGCTTATGTATTTTACACTTCTCTAACAAGAACTTGTAAGCATTTGGGATCCCACAATGCAATGAAACATAAACAACTCTTGGATCTGTCTTCTTGGAGGGCCTGAGGGTGACCTTATAAGGTCAAAACATGTCACCCTGACAAAATATATTATTTTTGTATATAAATAAAGTGTTGTGTTATCGACTGACGTGTTGTATTTATATTGTTAAATACACCGCGCACGAAGCTAACTCACCCTGTGTTTGCCATAACATGCTGTTAAAAAAATATTCGTTCGGTGACAGAACGGAGGAAGGCTATAAATCTTTTCGAGAAATCAGTCAGTTACAGCAAGGGCATTTACAAATGTTACTTAAACTTGTTTTATAGTCAGTTGCAAGGTTGACAAATACTAGTGACAGATAAAAGTTCTAATCTGAATATAATGTATGCTTTTGAAGCGTATTTGTACATTTTATTAAGCGATATCTTGCAGCTTTGTTCGTTTTTGTCGAGTGAACAACCTATTCTGTATAACCCCCTGTTAATGTTTTATTCAGAAGTTTCTTAATGGTTCACTTAAAGAAGAGATACAAAGAAGGTGATAATTTGTATTAAGAAACCCTTTCTGTAGTTGCATTAGCGTACCTGAATCGCTGCATGTATTGCAAATTAAGTCCTGTTCCTTGAATCTTGAAATAGTTTTTCTTGCATAATTACGGGTTTAATTTTACAGATTATGGGAGATCAACTTCTTTGCGGATTGTTTCACTGTGAATGTGGACAAAAACATACAGTTAGTACGAAGTGTATTACTTTTATTTTGTACTATTTATTAGCAGTGCAATTTGTAGAGGTAAATGAGTTGTGTATTGACACAGAAAATATGTCTGACGGTTATGGTACTACAGGCGAAACATTGCCAATTGGCAATAACCAAAATTAATTTTTACGTACTTTAAAAGTGTTTTAATTTACGTAAACGGGTGCGCTTGCAAGCAGAAAACACCCCCAGCCACTATTTTTGGCTTTTTTCCAAAATTTTCAAAAAAAAAAAAAAAAAGGAAACATTAGCTTCGTCATGTCTGTCCGTCTATCCGACTGGTCTCGCACTGAACTGATCTTTTTGAAATACAATATTTGAGGATTTTTCGGAAATGTGTCCAGAAAAATCGGACAAGAATAACGGGTACTTTACATGTAGACCGATGTATGTACATTTGTGATACATATCTCTTTGAATTCTTCTTAGTGTGAGGATTGTTTCAGACAAAATGTATAGAGAAAATCAGAGCACTTGTTTAGGGTTCTTTTTTTATTTTAGAAATCTTACCGTTTATGAGATAATGTGGGAAAATATAGTAGAGCAAGACTGGCCACGGACAAGACTATAATACGGCGCATGCATTTTGCGTGCGCCGTATGACTAAGGCAAGATTACAGATACACATTCATAATATCTAATACTAATTGCTTTTCCACGGCAAAAATTGTTGCACAAACATGTCTTATTATTACGTTATACGTACATTGCCTCTCCTTTATAACTAACAACTGTCTGTAGGAGTTAGAAAGAAACATCATAAAGGCCAGGCTATTAAATGAGTGTAGGCTGCATCAGCTGGAAATTGTGCAGTGCTTCTTAACGTACCAATAACACTGGACACTGCTAGAGAGGGGTCCTGGCCTGAAATTGTGGTCGAATGATTTAGCAGTTTGCATATATTCGAGGAGGGGGGGTTTCCTGGTTTAAGTCTCGGCCTGAAGAGTGGTTATTCTGAGACTTCTAGATATTTTTCTTTGTCCCTCGAGACAAATGTCGAAATGGTACTCGGATTAGACCAGTTTTGCTCGACCGCGACCTGCTACACTAATTCCAAGTCATTTTTTACTAGTCATCTTACAGTTTTCAGGTGAGACATCCCTGTTGTGTTTTCAGTTATTAATGGGAATATATAATTTTATAGTCTAACACAACTTTATTACATAAAATATAATTAATTAAAAGAACATAGCAGCAACATGTTTCGGCTGTCAAGAAGCCATCTTGAGGCTGTAACTTAAGGGGGCCTTAATATTCAGTTGGCACTGCCTTCAAAATTACGCGATCTCGTAATTTTGAAGGCAGTGCTAATTGTAGAAGAAGAAGAAGAAGAAGAAGAAGAAGACAACAAGAAGGAGTAAGAGGAGGAGGAGAAGAAGATGAAGAAGACTATGACTGGTTGGTCCAACATGACCCTTACCTCACGTCAGTATGAAAAAAAAATCGATTTTGTCAAAGACACGCACCGTAAAAAATACCGGTGAATAACACACGTGCACGCTGCCAGTGTCGTTGCCAAGTCGAAATGACAGTTGAAATCGGGCCTGCTTTTTAACATGCCTGGCATTTTATATTTCTAAACGACTGCCATGCGGCGGTGAAGACTGCGCCATTGTTGGTGGGGACTGTAAGCGTGTCATCCAGGGAGGTATCAAATTCAAACAAATTAAACTGAAACTGAAGTTAGAGAAGAAAAACTGGAAAAACAGGTGCAGTGTGCATATAACATAACATTGAGGCGTGTTCGTGCAGCCGTTGTTGCAGTGTAAGAGCAATAAATATTACATATTCTGGGTGTGTATTTATAACCTCAGGTATCCAGCATGCAATGGGCTTGCGCCGTATTGTTATCTGTGGCCTGCTGAGCTGTACAATATTTTTCCACATTATATCATAAAAGGCACGATTTTCGAAAAACGTTATTGACTATAAAACGTGTGTTTTAATTTTCTCTGCAACTTTGTCTGACATATTTTTCGTTTTAAGAAGAATTGAGCGAGTTGTGATAAAAAAAAACGCATATTGGTCTTGATGTAAATTAGCCGTTAATCGTGTCAGATTTTGACGAAACTCAAAATTTCTTATCAGACTTTAGAAAAAAAACACTTAAATACTAAAATTCATGAAAATCCGTCCATTGGGAGCCGAGTTGTTCCATGCAGACGGAACGGAAGGACATGTAGACGCGACTAATCTAATAGTCCCTTTTCTCAATTTTACGAACGCGCCTAAAAATGTTTACAAATTAATTGACAAGTTTTTGTCATACGTAGCGTCGATGCTAAAACTGTCGGGCCCTAATTGACTGATTGATCGCCAGGTTTGAAGTGGACTAACTCGGTTGCTTTGGATATATGCGACTGTCTGTTCCTAACCTAACCTAACCTAACTTCTGTGGAATAAGGCAGGCAGTGTGCGTAGCTTGTTTGCGTAATGTTTATACCTCCTCGGAAATGTATACAGCACGTGAATAATTGTAGAATACATTGAGTGTGTGTCATTCTTGCTTTTTAATATCGATTATCCCGTATGAATTGATCGAATATCGAAACCGATTATGTTATGTGGACCACAGGCCGACGTAAGCTGGAAAAAATATATAGTTAGGCGAATGCGTGTTAAAACTGTCGTTACAATTTTGCAGTACATTTTCTTTACTTACTTACTTACTTACTCCATGGTGCAGAGTCCTTCTTGAGAAGCTAACTGGTTTGCAGCTAGTCAAGAAATTCCCCGCATTTCACGGAACCCGAAGGTTCATTACCGCACTCACA
>Ga0131853_10008350_pt1 | contig 18873 bp, 10 predicted proteins | sample TergutLab28metaG_FD_92764 | JGI IMG/M metagenome (GOLD analysis project Ga0131853, IMG submission 92764) | Labiotermes labralis P1 segment gut microbial communities from Petit-Saut dam, French Guiana - Lab288 P1 (version 2) (version 2) | ecosystem: Host-associated > Arthropoda: Insects >...
GTAAAAATCGTTATGACAAACGCACGTGTTATTTCCGCGACCTACTACAGCCAACTGAGCAAACGCAGCCACTTGCAACCTGTGTCATGAGTTGCTAAGACATGTACGAACATGTCAAGACTGGTTGCCAACAGATCCCACCCAGTGAACAACCACTACAATTCCAATCCGGATACTATTTGAACAAACCTCATACGTGTTGCCTACAGACTGTGTTTGCAATGTAGTGTAGTTAAGGAATTTCGTACAGGAAGATACGTTGAGAGGACGAAATAAGTAAGTAATGAGAAGTAAGTATAATGGAAAATGAAATAAAGAATGATGGGAAGGTAGAAATAAATAAGGAAGGAGATGAGTCAAAAAACGATAGGTTTAGAGACACAGAAGAAGGAAAGAAGAATGTAAGGTAAAAGAGGTGCAGTGAAATGCAACAAAGACTTCATGGAAAACATAGAGAAAGAATGGTACATTGTAGTGTGACAATATTCCGATAATAGGCCACTGGAAACACCGACGAATAATTGGGAGAAGGGTTAAACCAGTATAATATATCGTATGTTACAGAAGTGGGGTTTGATTCTGTGGACTGAAGACTGCTTGTTTGGAATGGTTCCTCCTGACGGCGCTGTAGAAACATTTGGAAACAGAGGCAGTCGCTCTGTTTTGCGTGCTGTGCCGCGGGCAGGCACAAGTTTCTGCACGAACTGGTGTGGCATCCGCGTTTAGTAGTTATCGATATATCGATTTCCGGAAATACAGTAGATTCCTTATCCTGGAAAGTCTGCTCAGGACGTAATATCGGAGTAGTAGCTTCGTCAACAAAGGAACGCTCCCTTCTCAATGTCGGTAATCTTCCTTTAGGTCATGATCTTACAGTGAGTGCTGTCATGCATGTCGGCAGTGATAACCCTTCTACAAAGTCTTTGAACCCTGAAGTTTACACAATAAACTGACCCCTACGGTCATCGGCTTGTTATTTCTCAGTGTAGAATTGCAGATTATTCCTGAGCATACAAACCTTCCTTCCTAAGGCCTCTGACAGCACGAATTGTGACAGTATTGGACGTTCTGTAAATCTCCGGAAAATTGGGAACCAGAATAGCTCAGTCACATTATTACCAGACTACGGACTGGATGGCTGTGAATTCGGGCTGGACTTCCGACAGGGGCCAGATCTTATCTTCTCCACAGCTTCCAGTCCAGTTCTTAGTCCCGTTCTTTCTCTTTTCAGGGGATAACTGGAACGTTATCCCCGTCTGTAAAGCAGTCGTTGCTTGAAGCTGACTACTCATATCCATGTAATGCTGGGACCATGAATATGTGGAGCCGTACCTCCTTCTTCTTCTTTAGGCGCTACAATTTCAATCTTTGAATGTTTTGGCCTTCTCAAAATACGGTTTCCACTTATTACGATCCTGGATGCAGATAATCCAATTCTTTATTTTCAGTTTCTCCATGTCATTTCCCATCTGTTCTCTGGTCTCCCTTGTGGTCCTATTGACATCGGTTTCCACTTATACACTTTTCTTTTTACCATTCTCTCTTCCGGCATTCGATGTAAATGACCAAACCAGCTTAATCTTTGTGCTTTTATGTGATTTATTTTATTCTTATGTCTTATTAGTTCATCTAATTCATCATTTGTTTTGATTCTCCACGTACCATCTCTTTCTTTTCTAGGACCAAATATCTTTCTTAACACTTTCCTTTCAAATACCATTAAATTGTTTTTTACGGTTCCTTTCAAGACCCATACTTCACACCCATATGTTACTTTTGGTCTTATAATACTCCAGTACAGTTTCAATTTTGATTTCTTGGAGACCAATCTACTTTTAAAGAGCAATTGGGAGCTGCTCTTCCACGCCACACACATTTCGGCATGGTGTTTAATTAAGCACGAGTCCCTTACTCCCCACATGGTTATGACGTCTTATTTTGGCTTCAGCCTCTAAATGTTTAATGTCGTATTGCCACAGCATCCGTAGACGGCTGTGGAACGTGATTCTATCATGGTGTTCCATTTCAAATGCTACTTGACAGGTAAAGGTAAAGTGATCCCGTTACATGCCCGGTGTGGCCTAGAGAGTGGGTTGAGGTATAGCTCTACTCTTCCATGACCGCGGCACTAGAAGAGGGTGAGTGGTCAGCAGCACTCCCCGGCCGCACTTTTTCCCCGGGAAAGACCCGGTACCCATTTTACAGGAGGCTGGGTGGGCCCCAGGGCCGGTCTGGACGGGCGGAAAATCTCTTCCCCACCGGGATTCGATCCCGTACCCTCCAGCCCGTAGTCAGTCGCTATACTGACTGAGCTACCCGGCCCACGCTACTTGACAGAGAACACGGAATTCCGAATGCAGTGGGATTTAAATTAGATTGTACGACAGTTCAAGCAGCTGAACCTCTTAGCAGTATTCTCTGCAGCAGCTAATGTATACATACTTATACTCATACATACACTAATGTATACTAATATATGCTATCAGCTGCCTAACACAAGTATTCTCCCCACAGTCCTGCGTTTATTGAAGCAGTGCTCAGCAGGTGTTTTACCGTAGTAGAAGCAAATGAGGTCGTTGGCGCAGGCGATACGGCTTCTGATTCAATTCTGGAGGTGCCTGTTTCGAATGTGACCCAGGAAAAATGTACTGACTGAATTCTTCGTGATTTCCTCAGCCTTCGCCCCCGTTGTTATTGGGATAATACCTTTCACATCCTTTGCAATTCAGTGTTCATTTATGACCCTATGTTCGGCGCTTGTAGTCAGATACATAGGAAACATTGTTAATAAGCCATATTAGCTGAAGAAATAGTTATTATGACTAAGGCCCATGCATTAGTTAAACTACCAGCTATTGTAACGAACCTCTGAACTTTACTGTTTCTAGTACATTAATGTAATTTTATTCTGACGTGTACACGCAGCTGTATATTTCGAGTAAGGAGCAACATCTTTTGGAATTATTGACCTTTGTAATAAATGTGCGGTGGTAGCAATATTTTAAACCGGTGGAAAAGATCCGCTGAAATCCGGCTTCCATGATGTCGTCCCTCACACCTTTCTTTTCTTTTCCTCATATATTTCATGTCTTTTACCTTTATTTCTGAAATCTGATCCTTATTACGTTAAAACACTGAATTCGATACATTTGCCTTTCATTTTCGTAATTTTTTACATGCAGGTTCGACCCATGTACACGTTCGAGGAATAGACGTTTCCGTGACACACACATTGACAATTGTAAACCGAATGCTATTATGTTGAGCGAACGCGAGTATCGTTTGACTGAAGCTCACAAATGTCTTGCATGAGTTTTTCAGCACCTAACGGGGCTTATCTGAGAACATATTCTGGACCTGTATTCTCCACCCCGTCTCCATTCTCGTGATTTTCTCTCTTCTTGGATGTCGCAATTTACTTGTTCATTTCGACTTCAAACGTTACCTCTCCTCTCCGAATCGTTATTCGCGGCGTATCAACCAGACTGAAGGGTCCATCCACAAAAAGATTTAATAGGCAAAACAGGTAGCAAAACGTAACCGTTTAAATACCATCATTTAAAGCCGAGATTTAAAATTTATTAGAAAATAAAATGTAGGCCTAAACGTACAGAATCAAGCACGAGAATTGTGTAAAATGATTTGTTACAGGCTTCAGTCACATTTAGTCGTGTTCGAAGCATTGCTTAAAGCGACTGTTAGCTTCGTCACATGTGTCCGTCCGCATAAAAAAAAATTCGGCTGCCACCGGACAGGATGTCGTTAAACTTGATGATTATAAATTTGACGAAAATCTGTCGAGAAAATTCAAGCTGAATTAAAGTCTGACAAGAATATCGGTTAGTCTACATGGACACCTGTGAACATTTATGACAATATCTCGCTGAATTCTTCTGAATGAGGAATGTTTTAGATATAAGTTGTAGAGAAATTCGGAACACACATTTTTTGTTAAATAAATTTCCCCGAATCTTGTGCTGCCGTTTGTTGGACAAAGTGGAAAAATACGGTAGATCCACATAGGTCACAGATGTAAATATTATACGACGCACAAAAGATAAGATCTGCTTGCCGGATAACTAAGTAAAGAATATTAGACAAACAATCGTGATATTTAAAACTTATTGCCTTCCCATGGCAAAAATGGTTGCGCTAACACGCCTTAGTGTTACGTTACACGTACAGTGTCAGTCTTGTTGTTGAAGACTGAAATGAGTGTAAAATGCATTATATCAATGTACAGGTCGTACCGCACAGGGAGCACAGTCTGCTACCGACAAAAAGACCACCTGATTGGTGTTGTAACGAGGAAATGTCACTGTTTATTGTAAGTATGGTAGGACGCACATAAATACATTACATGAGCCACATGCAGAGTTGTTAATGTTATGCCACATGGCACATGTAATAATCACTGTCAGTAAGCTTAAGTTCGTCTTCAGAACCTGACAGTTGCTCAGCAGCATAAATCCCCTGCCCAAATGATAGCCTTCTGTTTGAAGCTGATTATCTTCATGGACCTTCTTCCGTATCCTTTGCTGTAGAATTTATCAAGTAAATGCATAAATTAATAACTAATTTTAAGACAAACGCCACACAGTGGACAACGTCTATGCAGCTACTGATGTTCAATATGATATAACATCGTTAAAATCTTATAGAATGGAAAGATCTTTTTCGTTATTACACCGTGTGGGGTTATAAGTTTGTTCAGACGTTTCGGAGGAAGGTACTACTCCCGTCTTCAGGGTGACGGGTTCAGGTAGTTACTTTAGCATCCATCCGACCCTAATTTAGCCACAAGAAATAAGAACACATCACATTCTTCCAAAACGCCTGATCCTACACTGCGTAAAAACCAAAGAGACTGTCATTTGATCAACAGCCTTCCTGGAAGCCGGGACTTGTGTCTTGTTCACTACATTTATGAGTTCCGAAAGTTTACAACGCTCTTCATAATAGCGTGCCACAAACAAGCCAAAAGAATCCATTCCGCAAAAGCCCACCCTTTTTTCTCAAATCGATCTTAATATTACCGCACATCTGCGTTTACGACTTGCAGCGTTTTGCTACAAAAATGTGTAGGCGTTTCTGTTCACTCCTGTGCGTGCTACACTCTCTCCCCTCTAATCTGCTTGTATCTATTACACCTCAGCTTGATTGGTAATGGCCTAGCGACACCCTCAGTATCTCTGACCATAACGGCCTGTGGTAGAATTGTGGTTAATGAATTAGTAATGATGGACAAAGCGGTCCTGATCTCATTTAATGCAGGCCTAATGTACGGGCATTTGCCTGGAGACACTGAAGGAAATCACAGTTGACGTCATTCGGGATAGTCGGTCACCTAGCCCAGATTTGAACCCGCTACCTGTCGAATACAAAGAAGGAGTGATACCCAATGTACTGCGAAGTTTTGTTCATGTACTGATAAAGTTAGTAGATCTACAGGTATAACAGGGACACAACAAGAGGTAAAGAATGTTTATGGAGTAACTGAAATGAAGAGTCGGGTTTAGATGGGAGGGTATTATTAAAATTGGTCGTAGATCTGTAATGATTTGAGGATATGGATAAGAATAGGGTTGAGTTTCCACATTCTGAGAAGAGGTTCCTGAGTTTTCGGATTCCTGACGACAGGTAATACCTTAACAAATATGGTTACTATCCAGTTCTGAAAGGGACTGTACTTCGTAAAGTTAGCCATGTCGATAATACAGTCATCCATTTTATCAGTCAGTAAGGTAACAAAAGTCACAGTAAGCTGAGTAAATGGGGCAAATCTTGTACCTTTTAAGTATTTCTACTTATTGGTTAAGTCGACTAGTAATTTAGTTAGTGGTTTATCAAGACAGTAACATAGTTATAGAAAAATGGTGTAATATGTAGTGAAATATAACCGACTAGTACGGGGTGTTTGAAAAATATCTCGAAAATTTTAGGGAAATTGAGAACGTGTTGTGGAGTTACAACTTTTGTCCTTCAGTTTTGTGTTTCGAAGTGCGATGAACGTTTCGCCAGAAACTGTAATGAAATTCTCGACGCCAGAATAACGAGACGCGGAAAAACAAACTACACAACTCACTGTTACTTTTATGCAGCCCGCCCGGACTTCAATGTGTTGCAGATAAACGAGGGTGTTGAGATTTGGTTTAAATAATTTCGAGTTCGATGTTGACTGTCTCAGAATTTCACTTTTGCACATAAGTTGCTCTTGTTGGGGTGACTTGCCCCGTATCTAATATTTAGGGATGGAGGCTTCTTACGTATTGGCTGTGCCGCCATTGGCTTAAGGAATAATAACACAGGAAGAAGAAAGCAGTAATGGAACTGGTGTGCGTCTACGTATCGGAACATTAAGGCCTTTAAATTGCATTAAAGATGGCCTCCCTGGATGAGAGTTCGTTCATTCAATGTCACTCACACAATAAACAAGATCCGGACAGAAATCGCCATCAGTCAACGTCACAACAACGTTGGAGGAAAAGATCTCTGGAGAATCACGAGATGTACTTTAACCCGTGAAACGTCTTCCATCGTCCATACCCCCACACGCACGCTGCTTCTAACTTGGAGGGAAACTTCGTCTTTTCTACATAATCATGTGTTGAACCAGCAGGAACAGAAAATGCTCTAAACGCTGCAGTTTTATGGCAACTTTCTCTAAGCCCTTAAATTTACCCACAGAGTGTGCTTGTGAGCGTTATGTGATTCTGAGAACAAAAGTGGTCATTTTGCTAGCATTACTGACGGGTATTTGTAGTGGGGCAGCGATATGTTTTGGGTGAGATATGAATTTAATTTTTAAATACCATTTGGTCGAATTTGAGTTTCGAAGACCGAAATTACGGTTTTATATCTGCTAGTTTAAAAAAAACTGAACTTTGTTGCATTCAGAATATTTAATTTCTACGTGTCCGATTTGGCCCGAAGATGGAGGCAAAAGTTTCCTCCACAATGTTGGCACCCACCTGCCCAACTGGAATTCCGTCTTTTCATATAAAACTGACACTTCGACTCCCCTTCGAAGATTCTTTGGTTAGCCGTTTATTTTTGTGTCTAAGGTTAAAATTTATCTTGCTGATAGCTTACATAAACTTTAAACATTGCCATATCTTGTGCTGTCTTGATTTTATATTGATCCCATTCTGTAGTAATTTTCTTAAGGCAAGTGAACGCAAAGTCGTTTATGGTCTTTCGGTAGCTCTGACGTCACATCAGCCGTCTAAGACACAGGCTACAAGATGTGTCACAGCTCTCATCTTTTCTGTGTACCAGACACATTGGTTGTATTGAACTTCGCCAGCACAGCTGCAGCGTCTCTGCTTCTGTTCGACTTCACTGAACTCGTTAGATAAACACGTTTCCTTCCACAGTTATTTTCACTGCATGTTTTTATAACCGATGGTAATATTCCTTCAAATACAGCGTGTCCCACTCACTACCGAACCCGGCATTTCTTTAATAATTTTACCACTAATGAGGATATTGCAACGCTGCTCCGTGTCGCAGCAATTAGGCGCACCACAGACACACACTACACACACATTCCTCCTCATTTCTCACACAACGAACGTAGTCCTGTTCAAATTTCGTTGCAATATCTTCTTTGGTGTTAAAATTATTAAAGAAATGCCGGGCTCCGTAGCGAGTGGGACACACTGTATAATGTACTTCACAGCCCTGAAAGATTAAATTGTGTTGAATACTCTTTTTGCATATCAGGAGCCTGAAAACTTTACTCAGCTGTATGGGTATCGTGAAAGAAACCATTAAGATTAGTGTGATAGGCCTGCAAAAGAGACAGAAAGAGGGTACTCAAATATAACACGCAGTTAAATTTGGTGTGAGGTTTTAGGCGTGCGTATTAGTCGGACAGACTTGGTATGCGCCTCCTCGTCTAACTTTTGATATTACTTTTTTGTTTCGTTTCTGATACATGCTTATACTGACTTGCTGATAAGTCCTTAGCCCGACCAGGAAGGAAACAAGCTCAGAAGCTTGTCAGGGACGCGCGCGACTTCAACAAAATCGAGACGCTAGCTGTCTTCAAGTTCCTTTTCCTGCAAGGCAAGGCGTCGAAGGAAATTCACGCCATTCTGAAAGAAACATTAGCTTGTTTCCTTCCTGGTCGGGCTAAGGACTTATTAGCACGCCTGTATAACGACCAAAGACATTTGTTTTGCACCCTGTCAGAGCCCTGCAGTCTGCCTATTAGACAAAATATTGCGGTCGCCTAGCAAAACTTTGTGTTGAATTGTTTCAATTCTCACCGCATAATCATTCTCTTACTTGTGAAATGTCTGACAGTTCAAAGCCAAATAAAGAAAAGTGTGCTAATCATCAACTTGTTGCTTAAAATGGGTAATGTACGACAACTGTATCACTTGTTACCACGGCCTTTGGATGTGGAATGTGACTGCACATTTATAGAATAAGCAGTCACGGACAAATGATAGCGGTGGTATTCCAGTTTGGGGATCGGGCTTAGTGATAGAAACTCTTCAATCTTAAGTTCAGATGACCGCGCATCGTGATATATTCTTATAATAAACCGAAATAGATGCACAAATTTCTCAAATTTCTTTTTGGAATAAAACTCTACATGTTTCGGAGAGTTCCTCTGTCCATCATCAGGAGTTTTTCACGTACGCACAGCAATAGTATATGTCAAACAGGATTGCTGACAGCTTGCGAGCAGGATCAGGATGGAACTCCTCTGTCCTTCATCAGGAATTTATCACTGTACACACAGAAATGGTATATGTCGTACTGGTTTGCTGACAGCTTGCGAGCAAGCTGTCAGCAAACCTGTATGAAATATATCATTGCTGTGTGTACGTGAAAAACTCCTGATGATGGACAGAGGAACTGTGCGAAACATTTAGAGTTTTATTCCAAAAATAAATTTGAGAAATTAGTGCATCTGGTTGGTTTTGTTATAAGAAACTTTTCAACATAAGGAACTATCATGTTACAAATTGTTACATAGGATACAGAAATTGTATTGATGAATCTTGTGACCATTCGGGTTCCATAAAAGTTGAAGAATTTATTGCGTAGCTTGATGATTATCCTTTGAAGAGAGAGACTGCTCCTTGGATTCGTTTAATGTCTACGGGTTACTGCAGCCAATTGTAGGCCATCCATATCACAATAAATGTGATTTTCGGTATAGATAAAATTCTGGCCTGTACACTAACTGTTGTAACTTATTAAGTTTAATACATGTTGTGTCAAAGTTAACCGAGGGGAATCGTGGGTATAATGGAATCTGTCCGGCGAATACACTTCACGAACATGGGTAGGGAGCTGTGGAAGAGAAGCGCAGGTTATTGAGACTTCGGAGATGGAGAGCAATTCATGCCGCAGAAAAGCGTTTAACTTGACCATAAATGCCACCTTATTATGATGTATGGAAGCCATTAGCACCGCATGACACAGTGCTTGTGTTTCATAAAATATGAAGATCTAACTTTGATTAAACATCTCTTTCTCTCTCAGTCTGTATTCTCGGTGCCTTAATTTCTCTGAAGATGTTTTCCCCCTTTGCTTATAAGAGAATAACGGTGCTTCGTAGTGCAATAAGCTGTATATCATTTCTGTCCAATATGATGCCTTATACAGCAAAGGGTAAATTTAATTTTGAGGGGTACAAAAGTATACATCCCTTTCGTGTTTGCGAAGAATGAGATAACTTGATGGAAGAACATGCCGAAGTTTTTCTTGTACATCGAAGGTTTGTGAGAGCAGGGTGCTGTGGTTAATGTTTGGACGTGACAGTGCAAGGAAGAGACGCCTTGAGAAAACCGTGTAATAATAGCTTCATATTTGTGCTCTTCGCCGATGTTATTAGAGTGGTCCTCTCAAAGAATGTAAATTATACTGACATGTAGGAGGGACGGAGAAGATGAGAAGTGCTCACAGAATTTTTGGCAGGAAACATAAAGGGAGGAGACCGCTTTGATAATATGGGCGTAGGTATGAGGATAATATTAAAATGAATCTTAAAGATATAAGGTTGAAGGCGTGGGACGCAATTATATGGCTCATGACAGAGACCAGTGGTGGACTGATGTGAACACGGCAATGAACCGACAGGTACATTAAACGTGCTGGATTTCTTTGTTACTCACAAGACGAGCAGCTGCTTGGAATTAATTACTTCAGAGATGGCTTCATGTATGGCCGTCTGCACTGAGAGGCCTACCATGAAGAAGAACTGGATTGAGTCTGAGTTGGATTGTCAGTTGTGTCGAAGGGTTCCCATGCAGAACTGCAGCCTATTTCTTAGGCTCCTCTGTAGCCTTCATCCTTCATCTAATATTATCTTATTTAATAGATAAACCCGTTCCAGTGTTGTGCTATGAGTCCACCCTGTTTCTGAGTGAGCCATTTTAAAATTTCTTTGAAATTGAGGGTGGGTTTCACACTTCTGCATTTTTTCAGATACTTGGGACGTGTATACTGGGGCAGTAAAGCGTATGTTTGCCTACTTCAAAAAAATCTGTGTGACTCGTTTAGAAGGGAGTTTCGTATAATATTTTCATTGAGTTCAGTATCCCGAAGAAATACACGTAAGTAAAGATAATTGTGCTTAAATGAAACCTGCAGTAAAGTTAAGATAGATAAACATGTCTATACGTTTCCTATTTAGAGTGATATGAAACAAGGTGATCCGTTATCGACCTTGTTTTTCATCTTTTGCTTGGAATTTGCCAGTAGGAAGTTCCATGAAGACCAGAGGAAATTAAAATTGATAATTTATTAGGCAAAAACATGAATATTATAAGAAACCCTCTGAAGTTTTTTTTGTGCTAGTAAAGGAGGGTGTTTCTAGAAGTAAATAATAAAAAAACTGTGAATAGAATGCAAGACAATTTCGCAATAAAAAAAATACCTATACGTCCTTTGAAAGTGTGGTGGAGTTTAAATATATGGGATTGAAACTAAAAAAACCAAAAATTTATGTATGAAGAACTTGGAGATCAAATTAATTTCAGAGAGTCCTTGCTTAATCATTCGTCAATCCACCTTGATCACTTATAACAGGATTAATTCCACAGAGTCTCCAGATTGAAGCACAGAGACGTTAGCGAGGCTAGACTGATGTTACAGGTTGGGAGGGTGCGCGTAGATCATTGTGTTTCTGCAATCGGAGTGATAGGTGCCAGTACTCTTCTGTCTTAGTAGGAGCTGAAATCATGTGACTGAGGTAGGAGGGCCGTCAGGTTTGTGAGACCCGCGCTGATGGTCTCATGAAAAATGACAAGGACTTTGTAGATGTAATCCTGCCAGAAGTAGCGACGTACACGAAACTGCAGAACGGCAGGCCCGGACATTGTCACAGTAGCCAGCCGTGCTGGCGTCTGTTTGAAATTATAGGCTACAATATACCCACGTGTAGGCCCGTCACACGCATATAAACGTAAAAATTACCCTTAAAACATCAAGGCGTAAGGAGGCGTAGAAGTAAAATTCCACGTCCTCTTGGCCTTGACACTTTGAAGTTGTGAGTGGTCTGCTTCACGTTCCTACTGCCATAGCCCTACATCCACCGCTGTGCCTAAGTACTGTGTCTGGACGGGGCGTAGATGGTGCAGAAACATTCGAAACAGCGTACACAAAAAGGCGAGTGGTTGACTTCACGCTCCACCGCCTTACCCCCGAGCCTTTGTACAACAGTCATGCTAGGAAGATGGTTACCTGGAGTTAAGTCTCGGATATTCAAAATCCCAGCAGTAGATAAACCCGAGTGATCATTTTGATGGGTTTAAGCCGTCTACAACTTTGTAATTCCCGCACCGCACCAAGAAGGTGTAACTATGAACCCCCTGTTTGGATTGCTGTGTTAGACTGCACATACATCTACTTCCAATTTGCCATTTAAACGTCACGGAGTTGTCAAGGTTGAACTAAAGGGAAATATTTTTTAAAAATTTAAATCTCAGCAGGTATCTTGAGCCATCAACATATGCCTGTCACGCTGTGTCGTGCAGGGCAGCGAATCGATTCATCACCACCTCCCTATCAGTCCACATCACTGTTTGGACATCACTGTCAGCCCCACAAGCTGTAATAGGCCTCTTTCCATCAAGCATATCATTCAGTCACTTTTAACTTTTCTATTGAAAAATCCGTTTTAAATTTCAAGGATTCTACATCCTTCAGCGTTTAAATGTTATATTTCAAAATCCCGGTTCATTTTCGAGGATTAAAAGTTAAATCATTACCATACTGGGTTGTGATACGAGACTTTCAGGTGCATTGTTGTAGTTATATAAGGTTTGAAGGAACTTTCTACCACCAGTCTAGCCTCTCCAAAACGGTGCTACCATGCCATGTCTGCCAAATTTTGCCAGACTACACGGCGTCACGTATAAGACAGTAACCGTCATAGCTACATTCGTTATAACTTAAATCCTACCCCTTGAATATGGGACCGATAGGTTGTCCCGAAACGTCGGTGTTGTGTAACACGACAGAAGATCGACGTTCTCTCGATTTTGTTTGGTACGGTGCCCTTCAGGACGGCTGAATAGTATAATCCAGTAGAGTATGTAAATTTAGTTTATTTATATGTGACAGAGAAGGCAATTAGAGTATTTTGTAACTACGGAATTGTTTCCCTTATTCTTACGTCTTAACTAATTATTAAGCTATATGACTCTTTCAGATTGCAGTGGGTATATGTTACAAAACACACATAAGTTGCTGAAGGTAAGCTTGACCCTGTGCTTAATTGAGCACTACGCCGTGTAGCCATACCCTCTGTGGACTAGCGGTATAGGTGCACGAGTGTTTACCGTAGGCACTAAATGGAGGTGATTGGTCAGCTTTACACACCGGCCGCTTTAGTGCAGGGGGAAGAACCCGCGGTACCCGTTTAATTGGAAGCTGGGTGGCACCAGCTAAGATATAAACGTGGCACAATATTATTGTCCAATAAACTCGGTGGAATTCCTTGTTAAGCAGTGGTGGATACTGTTGCTGATTTCAGCATACAAACTGCTTCAGTCAGCAGGCTTTAGCTGCTTTTCGGCATGCATACATACATGCATACATACATACGTACACACGTACATACATACATACACACACACACACACACATACATACAGACATACATACATACATACATTTATACATACGTTCATACACACATACATTTATACATACGTTCATACACACACACATACATACATATATACATACATACATACTTCAATGCACAGATATTAATACGCACATACACACATATAAACATACATACACACACATATACATACATGCATACATACGCATACATAAATTTATACATACACACATAAATACATACTCTTGCATACATATATACACATGCATATATTCATACATACATCCATTCATCCGTACATACACATATACATACGTACATACATACATACATGCAATTACCTTATAGAAGAAATTAGGAAAAAAGCAATAGCACTTGAAAAACACAACTGGAAAATTATATTTACCTGGATAAAGGCTCACGCACGGAACTATGGGAACGAGCTAGCTGACAAGCTAGCGAAGGAAGCCGTCAGAAAAGATGATATATCATTTAACAAATTTTCAAAAAGTGAAATAGCTCAACACGTGAGAGACCAGAGTATAGCCAATTGGCAAATTCAATGGGATCGAACTTATCGCACTTCAGCATGCCATTCGACGCTGTATTGTCTACGATGGTGAAGCCGTCTTCAAGTAACCCACAGAAGTGACAGAAGAGGATCTATACAACAATAAAGCTCGTTCGTGTTGTCGCAGCAAGTTTCTCCCGTTTGTAATTCGATTCGTTTTCGGCAGATTGTTGTCTTTCCCATTTCTATTAGTCAATTATTAGTCTCTTCGGTTTCTCTTAGTCTATTGCTGTCAGTCCTGTAAGTGTCTGTTTTCCCCGAAAATTTGTCGATCTGCTGCTGCTAATTGTCATTTTGTTAGCCTCATTTTTCTATCCAGACGCCTTGCTCCTTGTTACAAACTCATGAATCCATCTTTTTCCATTCCACAGAATAATGCAGTAACTTTTTCGTCAGATGCATTTGTATTTTAAAGGTATGTGGACGTCAGCTGTTTTGAGCACAGTAAAAGTTCAATTTTAAAGATTACTACTACAACAACAACTACTATTACTACTGCTACTACTACTACTGCTACTACTACTACTGCTACTGCTACTACTACTACTACTACTACTACTACTACTACTACTACTGGTACTACAACTATACAATTACAGTGACTCGCCCAGTCTGGATATTTCAGACTGTAGTTTTTCTCTGACTTGCGGTTTTTACGAGCGGAATCTGGGTTCCATTCCTGACAAAGAATTTTGTTCTCCTTTTCATGTTACGGTGACAAGGCTATGTGCTGGACGACCGAGGTATAGAAATTCTAATCCTAACAAGGTCAAGACAATTTATTTCTTCTCCAAATCTCCAAGCCGGCTCTGGGGCTCATTCGGCCTCCTACACATTTGACACCGAGTGTTCTTTACACGACGGTAAAGCGACCGGGTCCTGAAGCTGACGACTTACCTCCATCTAATGCCAAGTTTAAGAATGAGTGGAGTTATACCTCCACTCACGAATATGTTTTTACTTTATGCACAAAGACCAACTTAATTTCCAGACAGGCTGTTTTACCCACCCGACCTCTTACTCAGTGGCTACTGGGAGCTCTTTAGCCAGGGGTAAAGCGGCCAGCCCGTGAAGCTGATTGCTCAGGTCCATTTAGTGTCGAGGTTAAATATGTGGGCTATATCTGGTTCTAATGAAGCACAGGGGCAACTTCACCTTGAGATATTATGGTTACTGACTGTGGTCTGAACAAACGAGTGTCGATTTCGTTCAGGGACAAGGAATCTTGTTATTATCTCAGGACCCTGGATTTGCCCTAAGTAGCAAGTAGTAATGAGTGCAAAGTGATCCTTGCACGGCAGTGAAGCTGTCGGACCTTTGAGGTGATACGTCCGACCAGTTGAGGGTCTCTTAAGAGCAGTATTACCTACCGGTCACCATCAGGTGTCTAATAACGGACTTATTGATAAATTAAGTTACTTTACAACTATTTTTCAAGTATTTTGTTTAATCTTAGTAATCAACCAACTTAATGCTCAAATTGTTGTTTTATATTAAGTTTATTATATGCCGCTACATGTTTCGAGCACACAGTGCTCGAAAAATGTAGAGGCATATAATAAATTTATTATAAAACAAGAATTTATGCATTAAGTTTGTTAATTACTAAGATTATACTGAGATGCACGGTCAGCAAAACATCAAAATATTTTATTTAATGTTGTGTTCGTTTAGTAGTAACTGGCCTTTAGATTTTATGTATTTGACGTGGTTGTACAGAGGCACTGTCACCGACGTAGCTGGTATCTCTGATCAGCCTGATCTACCTTGGATCAGAAAATTGCCTCTTTATTAAGCTGTATCTGTATCTGTTACAGATGGATCTTCCGAAGCCAAAACTCCACAGGATGAGGATGACGGAGTATACGAAGACGTCGGACTGCCTGAAGACCACCCCATCGCATCCGCTATTGAAGTCACCGGAAACTGCGTCACAGTAATCCATGTTGGTGAATCAGAAGAACGTAAACAAGCATTCAACGAATTAGAACAAAATCGCGAAGGAGAGACTGACGAATATCAGTTGACAGTGCATCTAACGGCAGCTGCCCCTGTTGCAGCGACACGGAGGAACCCGTCTCCCTATTACTACGGAGATCTCTTCCGTGATAATTACGAACCACAAGTTCCTCGTCGTCACTACACCACGCGCCAGCAACTGAGTCAACCTAGAAAGAGCGTGAGTTTTGATACGCCAGGCACTGCTGTTCTTCCCAACCATAACTCCCTGGAAGGTGATGGGAGCCCGTCATTGTCGTCCCTGATCCTGTCTGAGGTCAGCCCTTGCAGTGGCAGTCAGCATGCGGCCGGGAGCGCCGGGTCTTTGTTGGCTGCATGCCTGCTGGAGTGGGACGCAATCCTCATGCCCCCTCACCGGCAACTGAGGGGCCAGCACGACTTACCGTCAGTCTGCGCCTGCGCTGGAGCTGGCCAGTGCCTCGACGAAGAAGATGAAGTGGACGACGTAGGAGAATACGATAATAGGAACCGTCACCGCCACCGTCACCAGTATCATTATCCGCAGCAGCAGCAGAATGGAGCAGCACTCGTAGAAGAGCCTCCTGTGGATTACGACCTCCCAGAGGACGGAGAGGACGAATACGGTTACGATATGAGTGGACGTCAGCGCCATGTGTATGAGACTGCTTTCGACTGTAAAGTGAGTCGATCAGACGACGACCTGGATGACGTTGATCGCGTTACAAATCATCCGGTTCTTCAGATGTTTGGAACTAACAAAGTTTCCTCGTCGACAAACACTGGCAGTAGTTTAACGAGACCCGTGCGTGCTTCGTCTTCTCAGGATCCAGCTATCAGTGTGGGGGTCTTCACTCCCAAGGAGAGACGCAAAGTCACCCTCGTGCGCGGGAATCTGGTGAAGGAGCGCCCCAAAGGAATTCCTAGTCGCTTGTTGCTGTCAGATACAGCAAGCAGTATCACAACCTTGTCTCAGGACTTTGACGGTCTGGAAATTGACGACTCCGAAGACGTCAAGCCCGAACCCTCGCCTCCTCTTCCTCTCAGGGGTTACTCTCCGTCCCCACCATCCACGGCTCCGTTACCAGCCAAGTTCCATGGCAACAACAAAGATATTCTGGCTATGAACAGCATTCGCAGTGCGCCGAACTTGCCGTCAACCAGCCCTGCTCACCCACGACTAAAGGATATGCGCCTTCCAGTGAAGTCCCTGCGAGCTCGGGAGCTACCCGATAGTCGTAAAGGGAGCATCATGGAGTTCAAAGGCCGACCCAGAAGTCTGGTACATCAAGACGAAAATGTCCCTGACTTTAAGGGAAGGCCTCGGAGTATGTTTGTTGAAGGAGGTGGGCCAATTTTGGAATTTAAGGGTAGGCCAAATGATGCCGAAAAACTGGAACAGCCCATTTTAGAATTCAAAGGCAGGCCAGGTAGATCAGAGAAAAATGAAGGACCTGTATTGGACTTCAGTGGCAGGCAACGTGGCTTAGTGAGTAAAGAATCGGATCCCATTTTGGAATTCAAAGGAAGGCCGGTACCAGGCAATAGGCGCTGTGGTGTGAGACCCAAGTACTCAAGCACAGAAAGCATGGCTACAAGCAGCAGTGGTGGTAGTCTGGAATCAATTCGCAGCAGTACAAGCGAAGGAAACCGCAGCACAACTAGTTCCGAGAGTCACCGAAGTAGTTCACTGAGCTCCCATAGTTCTGATTCAGCAGGCAGCAGTGGAGGAGGGGGTAGCGGTTCTGGACAGCCGTCTAGTAACCCCCACCACCTCCACCACTACTGTCATCATCATCACCATCACCACCACCAGTGTTCCGGGGCGGGAACTCCTCTGGGAGTCGTATCTGGAGGACGTTTCTTTGCCCATCAGAGTAACAAGCTGCACATCCTCTCTCCTATATCAGACAAATCTTCACAGGAGCCTGTTTCAGAAACTTCTGACAACAATCGTAACAATAACTCGCAGAAAGCTTCTCCTGAAGAAACGGATCACATTACGTCCCCAATTTCTACAACTAAATTGCCGACGACTGATTCACAACCATGGGGAGAACCGACTGGAATCAAAATGAAAAGACGTACCCCACAAAATAAAAACCTGATTAATCTAACCCTTCAGCAACAATCGTCCTCGTCTGGAGAGGCTGAAATCCAGGGTTCAGACAGTGGCATCTCCATTGAGTCGCGGGGCGGCACCAAAGCTACCAAGCTGTACAATTTGACTGGTTTCTCTTCCACAAAACAGGCAAACAACGCGGACAACAACGAGTCAGCTGACAACGAGCTACAAACGGCAGATTACTCGGACTTGCCATTCGACATGCCAAAGTTGCGGCGTCGTCGTCTTTTGCAACAAGACACCTGCACTTCCGGTAGTGCCACTTCTGTGGATATCCACGACCTGCCGTTTGACATGCCGAAGCTAAGAAGAAGGTTGCGGGGTCAGCCGCCCGTACAGCAGCAGCCGCAGACAAGTACGGAGTCAAGTGGTGTGTCGCAGGCGTCGTCTAGTCAGAGTGTCCGAGACGCCGATCGCCCTGTCTCTTCAGGTAACCAAAATACTGACTATAGTAGCATTATGCGATAAATATAACCAAATGAACAAATCGGACATTCCTTACTAACTAGTGGGCTGTGTATTTAATTAGAAGTTCTGCAATTTTCTGCCACTTTGGCGTGGTAATGCAGTGAAATAATTTGCGTGAGTTCACCCCGGCGAAAAACTCGGCACCTTCTCCCTCCAAGGCAGGCTACTGCGTTTTCTTTCTGCAGATGCTGCCTAGAAAAGTCATGGCACAACATTTTTCAGCCTATAAGCTATGTTTCTACACGGTCCTTTAATAGACTGAGACTCTTAGTATGCCCTAGGAGGGGCTTCTCCGTGCTTTTCTTGCACTGCGCCGTGGCATTCTGATGGGTCCTTCCGCTGCGAACAGTTTTCATGAAGATGTTAAGAGTACTAAATCTCATGGAACGTTTGTTAATGAAGTCGGTGGTTTTGATTTCACGAAACCGTCAGTACCACTGATGGTGAATGAACTTATAGCCGTTATAGGTTAAGTTTTATGAGGTGTTAAAGTTTTATATTTGATAGATTGGATGGATTTGTTTTAATTAGTAATTTAGTTTGAGTGGAATGGCGAGTGTAACGGATTTGTATAGCAGCCTACAGGGATAGAGGGTTAGAGAGAGAGAGAGAGGGCGACAGAGAGAGAGAGAGAGA
>Ga0131853_10008351_pt1 | contig 18873 bp, 7 predicted proteins | sample TergutLab28metaG_FD_92764 | JGI IMG/M metagenome (GOLD analysis project Ga0131853, IMG submission 92764) | Labiotermes labralis P1 segment gut microbial communities from Petit-Saut dam, French Guiana - Lab288 P1 (version 2) (version 2) | ecosystem: Host-associated > Arthropoda: Insects >...
ATTTGGTAATCAATAAGTGTGTAACAGCTGTCAAAGTTTCAAACTTCTCTGGCCATTATCTCCGTAACTGTTCAACTTTGGACATAGGTGTTTTGGGTTATATCGGTATACTTTAACATAAGAAACACCCTCCCGAAGTCTGGCACATTCCTTCTGGGACACATGTATAAAGTTTCCGGATGACAGGTATCCAAAATTAAAAATTTATATCTCAGAACTGATTTTAGATAGTAACGAATATACATCAGTACCATAGGTAATAATGCATAGCATGATTTGACCTTAGTTACTGATTGTTGCTCATTTTGTGGGTACCGGGTTTTTCTGAAGCACATATACAGGGTGTCCCGGGGGTATGTGCCAGACTTCGGGAGAATGTTCCTTAAGTTAAAGTATACCGATATAATCCAAAAACCTGTATTCGAAGTTGAACGTTTACGGAGATAATGGCGATAGAAAAGTGTAGTTTTCTTGCGGTTCCACATACTGTATCTGTGTCGCGTGATGTGTTACCCGTACACTGCGCATGTCCGTCCTTTAGCCAACAGCCGGGTCAAACGCATTCACGCTGCGACTTAGTATCAAAAGTTGTCACTGTTACAGTTAATTGTGAGGAGTTGTAAAAATGCCTTTTGTGTTTTCCCACGTGGAATATTGTGACATGCATTTTGTTTATGGATTTTGAGATGGGAATGCACGTGCTGCTGTTGACGAATATCAAAGGTGTTTTCCCGACCGAAGGATTCCATCTAGGGGTGTATTTTCTCGTATTCACCACACAATGCGTGAGACTGTTTGTCTTCCGAGTGTTGCTGTGCAGTCTGAAAGGGAGGTGGTACCATTGGTTAACACACGAGAGAACATTCTTGAGATGGTTCAGAGAAGTCCATGACTGCCCACTCGTAGAATTGCCTCTCGCATCGGCGTGTCACGTATGCAGGTGTGGCGAACTCTACATGAGGAAGATTTACATCCATATCATGATCACAGGGTACAACATCTGGAACCAAGGGACCCTGCTCAACGTATGGATTTGTGCCACTGGATAACAGCACATCTCGAACTGTTAAATGTCATTTTGTTCACCGATGAGGCATCTTTTACCCGGGACGGTATAAATAATTCACGAAATTCGCGTACGTGGTCCCATGATAATCCACATGAAAAAAGTGTAACCAAGTTCCAAAAGAGATTTTCAGTGAATGTATGGTGTGGTTTGCTTGGTAACAGGTTGATCGGACTTTTCGTCTTTGACAACAATTTAACGGGAAACACTTATGAAGTATTCCTGAGGAATGAGTTACCAGGTTTGTTGGAAGATATCCCGTTAATGATAAGGTGCCAAATGTACTTCCAACATGATGGGGCTCCCCCACATTAAACTCGGCACGTGACAGAGTACTTAAAAGAATCTTTCCCTAACCGCTGGCTAGGTCGTGGTGGACCCGTTGCATGGCCACCAAGGTCGCCAGATCTTACATCTCTTGATTATTATATCTGGGACCACATTAAGTCATTAGTTTATGAAACTAAGGTCGATTCACGAGCAGCACTGCGCCATCATATTTTTGCAGCGGCTGAACACATACACAACCATCCTAACAACACTGCGTCTGCTACTCAATTTCTATTAATGCGTGCCGAAAACTGCTTAGCAGCTGGAGGAGGACACTTTGAACAGTTACTGTAAAGCAGGTACTGTATTTTAGTACAGGCAAGTAGTAGGCTTATACTAAAATCCGCAGTCATTAATGGTAAATCAGTACTTTAAAATTGCTGGATATTAATGCGCCATGTAAAGTGTTTGGAACCCTAAGGACAACAACGACAATAGTGGGAGTGTTTATGTAGATGAATTGAATGGCTTTATGTAACTCAGATTTTAATTAAATGTTAAGTGCAGATATTAACTTTACAGAAAACCACAAATTGCTGCCAGTTTTAATATGTATTTAGTAATCAATAAGTTTGTAACAGCAGTCATACTTTTAAACTTCTCTCGCCATTATCTCCATAACCGTTCAACTTCGAATACAGGTGTAGGTGTTTTGGGTTATTTCGGTGTACTTTAACTTAAGGAGCATTCTCCCGAAGTCTGGCACATTCCCCCGGGACACCCTGTATTTTAAAGATAATACGAAATAACATATCGCCAATCAAATAATTTCCTCGATTATTTTTAACAAAACATCATTCCTTTATTTATAAACATAAGTGAAGTTCAAAGTAGCCATTACAGAACTGTATCCACGGATCACCTGAGAAATGGTCGAGGATCTCTTTGGATCCGCGGACAACACTGTGGGAACTACTGGTATAGCATCTATCTTCAAAATATGTTTCAAAGCTGTGAGCTGAATTAATCCAGCTTACAAGGATATTCAGTTTCGGCTTGTGTCATGTTCGTCTTCCATAATAGAATGAAAGATCTTGCTGTTATACAGTTAGTCTATCCGATGAAATGCTTATATCAGAAAGTTAATATTGCTCACCCTTCTCATGATGCAGACGTTAATTAGGTGCGTCTGTGCAGCCTCAAAAGCCTCTTGCACTTGCCGGGAATCTAGCACCGAGTCCTCCAGTCCATAGCCTAGTCACTATTCCAACTGAGCTGCCCCGGCTGTCACCCAAAGAATACAAAAATTATTAATGCCGGCTGCAACGAATTAATTCATGCCATTTCGTACGTGCGGTATACTTTCAGAGTCCGACGCCCGTAATCTGTCCATCTCCAGAATACTTCTATTCGCCATACACAGAGGCGGAGTACATTGGAGTACCTCTGGAACCTCCAGGTCCCCCTCCAGAGTACGAAGACGCAACGCAAGCTGGTCTTTCTACAGCGGCCATCATAGCCAGCCAATCACAGGATTACGTAGACGAGAAGCTGGCTGAGTACCAGGCTACCATTCACCAGCTGCAAGGTAGGACACATCTTCCCTTTCAGTCAGGAACATTTCGGCAAAGTCAGCGACCATGTGTTAGTTTTGACATATTTATCTCTCCGTCAGAACAAAACTATTAGAGCCGTGAGGGTTGTTTGACCGTGCATCTTCCTCATGAAGTAATGTGAAATGCCAGCTTGATGCAACAAGGTAATTTTATTGATGTATTCTTAGCTCGACATGTTTCGGGTACATACGCCTATCATCGCATTAGATGTTGAGTTGCAGCATATGGTTATTCTGCACCGTGTTTCTGGATGGGTGGTGGTCTTGAGAGCCACTACGTAGGTCGTGTGTACGGTGCGGATTGTGCCGTCAACTCAAAATCTAATGCTGCTGATGATGGGCTTATGTACCCGAAAAATGTCGAGCTAAGAATACACCAATATAATTACCTTGTTGCATCAAGTTGGCATTTCATATTATTTTATTAGAGCCGCTCTGTTGGAAAGGAGTTTCAATTGCCATACTAGGAAAGGTACGCTATGTACGGGCCACACGCGCGTGTGTGTGTGAGTACATATGTGTATATTCTATACATACATGTTTCCTTCATATACCACTTTGAGTTAATGGTCACCAAATACTGAAGAACTACTTTCCATAATTGCATATGATTTGTGACTGATTACGTCGTAAACATTGCAGACATTACTGTTTCTTATGTATGTCTTCCAAACTTTAATTTTACCCTGCTCAGCACAAGTGCGCTCTCAGAAAACTGCTTTCGATATTGCAGCTTACATTAAGAGCGACTGTGTGGGTCCATACAAATATGTACTGTACGAATTTCTGTAGGGATTTAGTGATTTAGTTCGTGCAAGTGATCGAAAAAAAAATTCCTTACTGCTTTCTTTTTGGCGCTTCATCTGAACTACTTACAACTTCATTTAGGTATTTATGAACATATCTCTGAAATTCGGAAAAATCTGGATACAAACTACGTGCATCAATATATTGCATGCGAGCCACATGTAACTGCCGAAGGTTTGATGCATTCTTGATACTGGAGTATAAGGAACATGAAGCGAATCTGAATGATTCCTGGGGTACTGTGTTAGATGTGGGTTGTTGGATTGTCACGCAGATGGCAGAAAGGAACAAGAAACTAGACTAACACTGTAACTACTCATTCACTTAAGTGTGTATGTGTTTTGTGCACGAATTACAAGAGATTTTACATCTGACGTTTTAACAAAGCTACACACAAGGATTTTGAGGTGACAGAAAGGATTCATAGATATCCTGTAAATGTACCGAGCATTGAATATGCCACTTAAACATGATATTTAAACACCACAACTTTAGCAGGGCAGTAATGTTTTATGGGACCTTATTTTGTTTCTGTTTGCGTTAGTGTTGAGATCTGAAACGTATTCAGTACGACAAATGACAGAATACAGCTACAAAGAACATCGCACCTTCTTGAAAGAATCGCTAACAGAGAAGACAGGTTGAAGGTTAGCAGCACGTCCGATGTGCGGGCGGGTTTCACAGTCTGTCCATTCATTTCCAAAACATGCAAATTCCTCGAAATTTAATGTGAAGCAATCCCTTCTCCATTCACAGACTTTCTGTATGCCTCAGGCTCCTGTCATGATGATCACAAATGAATCTTTGTGCAGACCGAAACCACGGACTGACCTCTTAATTTCTGTCAAAAATAAACTAGCTGACTGTAGAACCGTTCTTAGTAATGAACCAACTTAATGCACAAATTCTGGTTTTATAATAAGTTTATTATATGTCGCTACATGTTTCGAGCACATAGTGCTCGAAACATGTACAGGCATATAATAAACTTATTATAAAATAAGAATTTGTGCATTAAGTTGGTTAATTACTAAGATTATACTGAGATGCATGGTCAGCAAAACATCGAAATTTGTAGAACCGTCGGTCACTGAAGATATTGTTTGTCGCCATAAAACGTTTTCAGCGATGATTCGAAATGGAGATTTTAAAGACTTCTGACATCTTACGCCCTGTCGAGTGGTAGGCACTGAAGAGTCATCTTCAGGGACAAGCGGTGCTTGACGATGAAGACGAAGGCGCTGTACTCCTTCGACAAGTCGCTAACTGTTTACCACAAAACAGAGCGTAACATTCCAGAAGAGTCTTCTCGGATTGCTTGCTCGTGCAGTTGGGATATTATATTCTTTCGAAACGTCGGTAGCTATGGGTATTTACCAGTCAACACATTGTAGCATTCCAGACGGCTGCGACGTCGTTCTGAGGACCTCAAAATCTTTAATTGGTTCACGTTCTCGTGTGAGCCTACCACTTTGTTATCCTCGCACCTAAACTACCAACTGGAGGATCGCCCATTTTCACTGTTGCGACTGCTTTTTCATTAGATTAGGAGCTGCAGTCCGTCAAAATCACACAAATTAGATAGCTGAACTGACAAAGATTGTTCAGAGACGGGAGAACAGCTCGTTCTGCTGGCACAACCGAGAAGCTGCCTTCCAAGATTTTCGCCTGAGAAAGGACACCGATCCAGCTGCCGATATTTTATTTTTTTTGTATTTTTCTACTTTTAAACACTAGAAACTGGACAAAACAAAAAAACTAACTAACTACAAATGTAGTACACCTGCGCCAGCCAATAGAGAACCAAATTATCTGCTCCGGGGAATTACTGCTACCAGTCTGCTGGGAATTTTTGTCTCTGGAGGCACAGGAATATATGAAAGGACGATATTAAAATGGCTGTTAAATAGATAGTTTGTGGACTTTATTCAAATGCTTTAGGATAGGTTCCTGTGACGGCTGTTGTAAGCACGGTAGCGAACTTTAGATGTTACAAAATGTCAGTTGAGGTCATGTCAAGGGCACTGTTCGATGTGCTTGTGTAAGTAATGATTCACTGTACACTGGAAGCATCTGTACAAGGACATTATTTTCTTAGAATCAGCATATATATTTTGTGACATATACTGTCATAATAGAGGCTGCCCTATAGTCGCATAAATAAGTGTGTCTCAGAACAGAGGGTCATTTTCTCTGGTGGAAGACATAATCGTCGCACTGAAATATTAGCGTTGCGTGATGTTTATCTCATGATGTGCAAATTACGCCTGGGTCTGTCTATTTAGACTTCCTGCGCGGCACATGTATCAGAGAGACTGCCTACATGCTACAAGACGATACAACTGCACCTGCATTCCTGTGGTGTTATGACAGGGCATACTAATTGAAGGATGTCCAAATGTTTAAATCTATGGCACCTAGAAATTAGGTCTGTCAGATTTATTTAGCGTGGAATGCAATATACAGGCGAAAATTCTGTACAGTACATGTGAACGACATGTTAATTTGCGTACTAAGGGAATTCAGACCGTTATAACGGAGAGACGGGTTACAAGATTTCGGTTTAGTTGGGAGAATGTTACATAGTCGGCGTGTATAGATGTGAATTATATCCATATGGCTTTGAATGGGGTCCAGTACTGGGCTTTTACGAAAAAGATTTTCTATGGGTGAAATAGAATATACCGTCCGACAGAATAGGACAGTGATGGAATTTTTCCGTTGGTTTCTGTACATCAAAATTGGTTACTGACAAATATGCCCTCTTTTAGATAAGTCAAGAAAATCTGTATCAATGTGTTTGGGCAAAACTAGCCGTTTGGAGTGTTCAGTATTTGCATAAGGTTGCATGTAACTGATGCGTTAGGTGCAGTTAACCGTGATGCAATAATTGTACCTTATTCATGTCTACATACTGGGCACACGCTCCCGACAAACAGCGTTCCGCGTCTTATGTAAGGGTAGAAGATGCGGTTCATCCTTCCTATTTCTTTGCATGATACACTGTAAAGTGTTATGGAACAAATCACAATAAACAAGTCGCTACGAACTGAAGTACGAATGTTTAGAAAGTTTGGCCTCTAATCTTCGCTACAGTTTAAATAAAAGTGAAACATACTTCCACTTTGACCGCAGCAAAGATAAATATAGCAATATAATTCACGACATGATAATAATGCAAAAAAGTTACTGGAATGTATTAAAAACTTTTACTTCCAGGAAAAAATTAGTAGCTATCATATTGCATAGCGCATGTTCCACAGAATGCTGATAAAATTTCTTCGATTTGAAGCGATTCTTTTTAGCTTGTGCACAGTTAACATTACGGGCAACAAGTTAGATTTAAGCTTGTTCGGCCAAATGTCGGTACAGGCCTAGTACAACTGTTACCGGAGATTTGTCATGTGGTGACTGGTGGAACAAATCTAGCTTGCAGCAGATGCGTCTAGATCTAGCAAATAGAGTTATGTGTGGATACCGTGAAATTAAAAATAGGCAACAGTGTAGTGACTTCACATTGCGTTCATCTACTCATATTAGGCGCATTAAGAAGTAAATTCCACAAACCCCCACCGTGTTTGTGTCCGTCCGTAGCACATTAACAGTGCCGGAACCACGTGGTATTGTTACCGGGCTTTCAGGTTCAAGTTCTGAATTGGACCGGCGATTCAATTTTGAACCCTGAACAGGCTTCATTGAGATTAATTCATTTTGGTCAGTTAATTTAGAAAGGGGGCTGTTGGCTGTAAATACATAGCGAGGGGAAACGGCGGGAGAATGTAAGTGCAGGTACAGCAATCAAATTGATGAGCCTGGCCAGAATAAACGTCAGCTATCAAGCTGATAGAAGTTTTGCAGCTCGGCGTTTCTGAGTGACAACCGAGACTATGATACGTGTGACGACATAATTCATCGCCTAGGAAGTGCCAGTGGCCTTTTTTAATTCTACCCCTTAATGTGCATTATCCATTCTTCGTGTCTGCATTTTGAACTATCGAAGCCTCGACACACTTAAAATTCACAGCTCCCTTATGGACATGATGTCTTTCAAGTAATAAGTCTTCTCGAAATTGTTTGCTTTTGTTGCCTTGTCGTTAAATGCAACTGGCAGATATCTTCGCCTCCTTTCTTTCATCTGATTTGTTTGAAACTCGTGGTATAGACTGTGTTCAAATAATCAAATCACTCAACTTGCCTGCCTCATGAAGAGTCAAGGTTTTGCATTTGGCACTGGCTGTAGATTCTGTGGGATGGTGGCGGTGGGGGTAGGGCGAGGGGTCCCCGTAAATGTTAGACACGGGGCACGACCCCTAAGCATTGATAAAAGTAAGCAAAAATTAAAGTGCCTTTATCACACAACATGGAATACAAATTTATTTTTTCTGGTATTAAAATTACTGTAACACCAAAGACTTATCCCTATACCATGATCAGTTTTTAGGAATGAATCTTGAAGTGCTGCATGTTCTTTGTATTTGTACCTTAGTTTTTTGGTGGTTAATAAACATAGTAGGAATGAAATTTGATTAAATTTAACATAATTGTGTACCAGTAGATGTTAAAATAAAAAAAAGGATAGCAGGTGAATTGCCAGCACCTAGCGAAGAGACATACCTGCTATATTCATATAGTGGTGTTTAAAGCATACTGCAAATGGTCTGATGATTTGCCCTAAAATAATAACGTTTGTCGCTTCCTCTGAACGTGTTATCCAGCGCCTCCCGAGCGCCAAACAGTTCTGGCGCCGCTGTTTGTGGAAGTCAGAATTTAAAATATTACTTGTGTACAGACTCCCTCCGTCAATCTCGAGTCTTACGCACATGCAAGCAGCTAGTGTGGGTGCGTGTATTTAAACGAATTAAATCTTTTTGGCTCCTCGACGAAGTTTGTCGAGCTCTACTGTTGACAGTCTGCTACAGCAGAATACTATGACTGAGCCTTGTCGTGGTTTTTGCCAGTTCTTCCAGGAGAATTCCGAGACCGTATCATGCAAGAGGCGATGACAACTTAGTTTCACATATTTTACAATACATCATCCATTAATCATCCTACATCTGAGCCTGAGACGTTGCGAGCCTTATTGAATAACTCACAAATAAAGCGTAGCTGATGGGATCATATTTAAATGTGCTAAGAAGTGGGTTTTGAGGGTTTGAACTGGATGTGGCTGGTATAGAACCCGGACCAAGTACGACGTTTTGTAACACAGTACCGATCCAGTGGCGGCGGGGAGTTTCTTAGGCACTGGAAGTACTTCTAGCCTCTAAAGAAAGTCGCTGATTGAGGGAGTTGTTTGCCGCACAGTGTCTGAGCCTGAGTGCGGTCTTATTTATTAATCCCACTTCTGTGTACATTGGAAATTAATTGAACAGATGTACGGCTACATTATTTGTAAAGCAGCAGGAATCTGCACCTTTAATAATATACAGTGACGCTCCAGCATACACACGTTCTGTTTTTAAAGTAATAAAAATAGCTTTTTGCCACGACCATTTTTGTATTTAGAACAAGCCATGCCAAAAACATATTGACAAATTTAATATAGACTAGTTTTGTTCACAGTATTGTGCAACGTTTTAGATAAATAATTATATTAGAATGGCCTATAGGGCAATCACATGACAAGTGACTACACGGGTGTACTTGATCGTATGTGTAACAATAAAAGGGGTGTGGCATGTTTACCATATGAGACCCGACAAAAAAACATATCTTTAAAGTTCCTGACAGCCAGCCAAATGAGCGAACATTTTTGGCCCCCAGTTTATCTTTGCTTCTAGCAAAAATAGAGCAGTCATCGATGGGTCAAACGTTTCACCTGCCGAGTACTCCAGAGAGGATGGCTTTCGCCGTATGTAATGATTAGACTATCTGACGAAAAAACGGAATATGCTGTAGTGAGAAGTGTGCTACTTGTAAAGACAGCCAGAGCTGCACAGTAGGAAGGAGCCGGGTGGATGCTGCAACGTGAGACCTCAAACATAAAGTCGTGAATTGTAAACTGACAACTAGAAAAAGTGATTTTGTAATTTGAGGCTTTCTTTCAGGTTTAATAATTTTATTTGGTCTTCTGTTTTTCAAGAACCTTGACGGAACGCATAAGGCAAAGGTGGGGGGGGGGAGCACATTGTTCCTCCCAAACGTTGGTAACCTCTTCACGATATGCATAGAGTCATAACCAATAAGACAAAAAAAGTGAATAATATTGCTTTCGCGAAAATGGAACCCTTTCTTGATGTTGGCCCTTATGAACAACGAGTTCCATTCGTGACTCATAATGCCCAGTTTATAGTATTATGTGCCTACTCATGATCGCATTTTTGTATTTTGTCGTTACTTAAGTAGGGATTCTGAAAATTTGGTATATCTGGCACGTTTGTAATTGTTGACGTACAAAATTTATTTCGTACGTAATGTATAGGGAAGCTTATGATCTATCTCCAAACCAAATTTCACGTACTCTGTTGGTTTACTATTTATAGCCATTAAACCGAACACTAAACAAAACCCCAGTACGGGCGCCCAATTCTTGTTTCACACGTACTAAATTATTATTCTAACTAATTTGCATACGTTATTACACATCAGTTCAGGACCATGAAATAAGTAACATTTCCACATGAGAAGGTCGTGCGTCCACCAAGTTATTAGTGATTTAGGGAATTTAGTTTACCTACAGCATTACAAATTTCTCACCAACTGTCACGCAAACAGGAAGAGTATTTCCGAAACGTGATATGTCGGACACACAGGCACAACGTGGCGATCTCACACGCAAGGAGGAAAAGCTAACAACCATACACCAAGAAAAAATGTTTCGTTTTTCGAGACTCAAACGACATTATGCTGCTTGTTGTGGTCTTTCTATGACAGTGTGCAAAGAAGGTTGTATTAATGTGAGACTTATGGCTATCACAGCGGTACTGATTAAGATCCACGTCTTTAGGCAAAGAGTTAACCGACTTATCGGAGGAGATTGCTTTCTCCAATTTGAGGGTCCGACAGTCCAATTGTCAAGCCACGCGGCATCATATCCCAGAATACTTCAGTATTTGATTATTCAACTGCTTGAACAAGCATTTCATGAACCATCGAAAGCTCAGTAGTTAGGTATTTGGCTGTTTCTTACAATTCTCAAATTCAACATACAGTATTTGTAATAGGGATTGTGATGTCCTCTGTGAAGGAGGAACTAAAAAGGTTGTGTGTATTTTATACTAATTTCAGTCGTCCAAGGTTGTGATCGTCTCGCCAGCTAGTTAGGGCGCTGTGGTTGCTGCTCCGAGCAGACGGGGATGTAACACGAATTTCATTCTTTCCCCGACAGATGACACGAGTGGCCTCGTTATAGTGACCGGTTCTGATGTAAGAGAAAATAATGACATCATTAGGATGCGATTGGGTACTGTGCTACGTGCGTTCCGAAATATTTAAGACCCCAGCTCCATAAAAATACTATTAACTTTAATAAAAGTTGATAATAATCCGTGTAGGTACAAATGCAAAACTGCATCTTATGTTTATTGGACCGTGCATCATTGTGACAGTTGAAGAATAAAAGACCAACTTGATGTCACTTGGTATTTTATTTCACTTCTTATGTCTCAACATGTTTCGGACATTAATATATCCATCATCAGGAGCTTGCGACTATTCTGTTGAATTACCACGTTAGTTGTATTGTTCTTGGTTCGATGTGTGTTGGAGATTCGGTGTGGTTGGGTTGGAGTGGTATCCGTGTTGCAGGCTGAGGCACAATTGTGCCTCAGCCTGCAACACGGATACCAATCCCTCCAACGTGGCCCGATCGGGCCACGTTGGAGGGAAGCAGCTGTACCAGTATTATGACCTGTATCGGAAGTTGCGGCTACAGTGTTTAGTACTCCTGATGATGGGTGCTGTGACACCCGAAACATGTAGAGTGACTTTGCAGTAAATAAATATCTGCATACAGTTGCATCTGGTTGTATTTTTATTAACACTGAATTACGATGCACGGAACCATGAGTTTTAAAATCTTTCCAATTTCTTCCACTTTCCTCGAACGTTTCAGTAATTTCAGTCTAGGACGGTGCCGCACATTTCCAACAGAATCCAACTCTTATCATTAAAAAGTGTCCGTATGTAACGGTCTGATTGTGATGATAATGAGAAGGAAAGGGATAAACAATATAAACTATGCACCTGAAATGTAAAATATCATAAGCGTCGAAGGGAAGCGGATGTCTCTAAATTTCACATAATTATTCACTCGAGGTTTCATGACATTAAAATGTGTAAGCTAAAAAACGTAATTTGACAGAAGCCATCCCGTTGTGCAATAACAATTTTATTATACTATATACCGTCAGTACACAACAACATGAATATAGTAACAGAGTAATGTAACCCATTGCATACATTATATTAGTATATTGATGATGTTGTGTACTGACGGTATATAATATATTATATAAAAAACGTAAATCTAAAGTGTCAAGAATGAAAATTTGCTTGCTACTTTTAACACGTTTCGGAAGTAGTAGTGAGTGATTTATGAATATTATGAAGCAGTAGTCAAGTTTCTTGACAGCTCTGGTGGTTTATACCCACTGAAACTATAGGACGAAGTGGATGTTAGATTACTTATTACCAACAGTGAAACGAAACAGACTGTTGTATATTTCTTGGTTAGGGAGGTCATTTAATTTGAATATTGTGTATTGTAAGCTAATATGGCTTGGGAGGCATGTGAACCGGAACCTGTTTGAGGGTACTGCCAAATAACAATATGAACACAAAGAACGAGTTCTTTTATAGTTGAATTGTTTGGGTTAAGGCTGCATATAGGTGTAACCTCGCTAGTAAATTGGGGGGGGGGGGGGGGGAAAAAAATGGACCATGGGTTTTGGGAACCTTAATTTACGAAGGAGTCAAGTTAGAAAAGGGGGGAAGATGGTTTGACCCAGTCCTTAATATACATACACCCCTTTCCCCCAGTCTTCCCCAATTATTAATTTGCCCTTCTTCAGCTCGTTAGCCAAAAAATTTGTTCTTAGTATAAAAAATAGTGAAGCGGCATTTCCCCCCTTGCCCCTAGTTACTCGTATGAGACTGCGTGTGGAACTACGAGATGATAAACTGACACGAAATATTAGGCATTTAGCAGACAGGACAGTGAGTCGGACTGAAATACAACAGAGGCGGTATAACTAACAAACACATATCTCTTATTACAGGCTGTGTTCTATTATTTTAAAATATTTGCCGAATTGCGATATAAAATTCAACCCCCAAAACACAGCAACGATAGGTGCTTTAAAAAAGTTGAAATCCGTTTTTTATGTTGGAATTTTTATGGAATCTGAAAAATTAAATATTTTTTTTTTAGGTTTCCTTGCCCGATGTGTTCAGGGCTAAACGTTTGGCAATGGTAAATGTTTTAAAAAACACGTGTATGTGTGTTGTTATACTTGTGTGCTGGTTGTCAACAAATATGTAAGGTACGCGGAGGATCGAAACGCGACTGGAAAGTGATCTAGATGATTTAAAGGTCTGGAACAATGTATTCCTTAGGAAGAAATTGTGGAAAACTTAATTTGTTTTGTTTTACTGTCTGAACGTCTGTTAACCTTTAGACGCCTAATGTCAACTATAGTTGACGTACCGCACCGCTAACCTCCAAAGTTGCATTTTATATATTTAGTCAACAAATATAGGTACCGAATATTTTAAACATGGTGTATACTTTCCTTTTTTTCTCTCTCTTCAAAATGCAGTTTGTTTCATAATTCTAACTTGTTTGGTTCCTGTATTATTCACATTTTATATACAGGATGTGCTAAAATTAAAAAAATAATTCCGGCGCCAAAAGGTGAATCGACGTTAGAACTTTCGAGTGAAAAGGGACCTGTAACATGTATTAATTCTACTGTGTCAAGTCGCACCTCTCGGCGCCCACTGCGAAGTCCTGCTCTCGCAGTCGAGTGTAGCGTGCAATTCAGGCTGTAAAATATCGCACAGAGATGTTATCTTAGTTGAGCTCACAGCATACAGACTTTCGTGTTTCGAAATAGGCGGATGTTACTCATGAAGTCTGAATGTATGTAATAGTGCATGATGTGTATAAGTGCAGCTGACGTGAAGCATGCTAGGGAGAACAGTGTTGATGTCTGAAGGGCTTATTCCGTTTGGTTCCCTTCTATTCTCTAATATGTACACCATTCTAGTGCAAGGATAATCATACAGCAGAGAAAACAATGAACGAGCCGTGAGTGTGTGGCTTATTGTACACTGTGTAAATATAATAATAGCAGTGAACAGACGAAGGTCACGACAGGCAGTGTACGTATAACGTAACATTGAGAAGTGTTCGTGCAACCTTTGTTGTCGTGGAAAAGCAATGACTGTTACACAGCCTGAGTGTGTGTATTTGTAGCCTTAGGTATCCAGCATGCAATGCGCATGCGCCATGTTATCATCTGTGACCTGCCGTGTTCTACAGTATTTTGCCACGTTTTCTCGTAAACGGAACGATTTTCGAAATAAAAGTTGCTGAACACAAAAAGTGTGTTTTGATTTTCTGTACAACTTTTGTCTGAAACATTTCTCATTCTAAGAAGAAATGAGCGAGATATGATAAAAATATGTATCGGTCTTCATGTAAATTACCATTTATTCTTGTCCGATTTTAATGGAACTTGAATTTTCTCGACAGATTTTCGAAAAATCCTCAAATATCAAATTTCTTGAAAATCCGTCCGGTGAGAACCGAGTTGTTCCATTCGGACGGAGGGAAGGACAGACGTGACGAAGCTAATAGTCGTTTTTTTTTGCAATTTTGCAAAAGCGCCTAAAAAGTAAGAGAAGCAAATGTTTGTAGGTCATGTGAATGTTGAATACGAACTGATTTTGTCTCCTTGATTTTAAGAAACGCGTGCTTATCAGGAAGAGGACATCTGTGGATCAGGTTTTGATTGAATTCTTATTTAATTATTCTTCCTTGTATGGCGAGGAAAAAGCAGTTTCTTCGAATCTGTGGAGAGAATTATTGAGTAGCTTTGTCAGTGCAGAATTCGGTACGAGGTAGCAGTTTTGATGTTGTAACTGCCTTATTATTATTATTGTGCGTTTCATAAGCTGGGTGATTGTGTCGCTTAATGTGCACGACGTCAGATGTCACTCGGTAATTGAAGTATCACCAGTAAGATATAAATAAAAAATAATTCGATGATTGGACTTGATCTCCGCGATGAAAAATGAACAAATAGTGTAGATGTTCATGAATTTTGTTGTATATCGTCGTAAGGCAATTAATTCCCTTTGTGCGTTGGGTATATATATATATAGTAATTATCAAAACAATAATTTATAATTCAAAATGGTGTCGATCTTGTGTGTTAACAAACTGTTGTGTTTAGACTCAATGTATAGTATTTCTGACTACACCGTATATTTCGTTGGCTGCATAACAAATCAACAGGGACGTATTACAGATGTTTATTTCCGCAGATTTAATCTTTGTGATTTAATTGATGTTAAGCTAGGAAAATTCGGTCATTTAATCGTTGAAGAAGTTTAAGTTAAAATCAATATTTTTTGTTGGGAAGCAGCAAGAAGCCAGTGGGATAAAATGCAGACGTCATCACTTAGCAGGCTGTTTAAATGCTCCATCTGAACGCCATATTAGCATGAAGAAGTGTACGTGGAGGCGTCTTCAGTTTACGAAGGTTTACTTCGTCCCGCGTTTACACCGGCGAACGTAGGGTTATAATTAATTAGTTATTAGTTAATTAATTTACCTCTATGATTGCCTTTTCAGTCTTTAGATGCTAAACGTGTTTCATGTAAGAAGAGTACGTCATAAGAACGGTCGGCCTGCCAGTCGCTGCCTTTATATTCTAATCCATTTATTGTCTTCTGAAGACGTTTTGTTTTGGAAGGTCTGTATCAGTCACTATCCGACGATTCAGATCTGACTGTTATGTACTGCCTTTTGTGTTTTTTGGACACTAGACGATAGACAAACTGCAGAAGCTAAGTGGAACTAACCTGCCACATAAATTTCCTTTTGTTTCATAGTGATACACTATAACTCCTTAAGTTACATAAAACACAAAACGATACCTGTCCTCTGAGAGGTTTCTTGTATGTCGCTTCAATCTGTTCACTGAGATTCTGTAATATCGCAGTAGAACAGGGCACGATGTTCTCCTTCCACGTCTCTTCCAGTTGATAATCCACAAATAATTCGAGACTGCATAATCTGTACGGTCGAGAAAGTTTGCTTACATAAACTAAGAATTAATAATCTAATCATCTCGGACGTTGCATATGACATGAGGCATACACGACACGTAACGGAGAAAGGAAAGTTTTATTTGAAACATTTATCTTAACACACCATATAAACCAACGAACTGCATATTTTCTAAATTAATGTTTTAATTTTTTATTTTGATGTCGTCTACATGTTTCGAGCCCTAGGGTTCATCTTCAGGAAGACGATTGTACACGCAGTTATGTTATGGTATGCACGGTGCAAAAAACCAAACATACCAATGTAAGAACATAAAAGAGAAGTTATACAAACTAATTCAGCGGTATGGTATAACAAAACATGCAATGTAAAACATACCATAAAATAACTGCTGAAGATGAACCCTCAGGTTCGAAACATGCAGAAGACATCAACATTTAAAAAAATATATATTAGTTTAGAAATTGTGCTTTTCGTTGGTTTATATTGTATAATTATATTACAATGCACGGTGAAAAAAATCGTAAAATTTATCACATTGTTTGCACAAAAGAAACGCAGTAAAGGGAAACTTCCAATCTGTAAGCAGGGTGCTAATCCTGCCGTGTTTGATTATCATTTTTTAGTAAATAAAAATCACGATCGATGAAGAACAAATTCAGAAATAACAAAAGTGTATGGGAACTGCGATGTGGAGCACATTTTTCTACTGAACGGGGAGTGCTGACCGCGCAGAGAAGTTTGATTTATGTACGTCACGGGCGGAATATGTATTACCAGATACTTAGCGTAAGGATTTGATTCATTGCAGCTAGGAAGCGTCACGAGTACCCGCATGTTCTGAAAGCCTGCAGTCACGCAAACTAAGTTTCAGAAGTTCTAGTAAAGACTGTAGATCTACTTGCCTTTTCCGAGTCCTCTAGAGCAAACACATGATAATTCTTCCGAATTCCTCCCAACAAGGTGTTCCTAATAATTTTACCAGCACTAACTTAGTGACGTAACATCTGGGCTTGTTACAGTGTCCGTAGATTGAATAAATAGTTTGATAAATAAATAAATAAATAAACTGTCGATAAATAGGCCCAGTAGGTTATCGCGAGGGGAACTGAGTAATAATTATTATAATATATCTTCACCATAATAATTATAATCACAGTCATTATTCGTGTTAGGCGCGTATGTCAAGCAATTGCGAAAAACGACCATTAGCTTCGTGACGTCTGTTATTTTGTCTGTATGTCTGCTTGTTCGTCTGCATGGAACACCTCATTTCCCATCTGATGGACTTTCGTTGAATTCTATATTGAAAATTTTACTAAGAGCTGCCGGCACATTCCGGTTTTAGTTAGAATCGGACAGAAAATAAAGAATATTTGACATGTACATTTTTGACTATTTTGGTGCAAAGATCACCACTATTTTTATGGCTACTAAAATTCCTACAGTTACTGTGGTTGAGCTTATTGCCACAGTTACCAGTATTCCTATGATTACTGTGGTTACCAATGTTTCTGTTGTTGTTGTGGCCACTTGGGTTTACATGGGCGTAGGGACAATAACAGAGTGAAAGCGCCGAAGTCTTACACGGTGCGGACAATTCCTAATTTGTTTTTATTGATGTTGAAGCAGCAAGCCAGGGTAATTGCGTAGCGTGTGCCTGTTCAGGCTGCATCACAAAAGGTCGAATGGTCATTCCTGCCTGCTGTTGGCTAGACGGTACGGACAGACCCTAGCGTATGGAGGGCTCTTTTTGGCGCCCGGGGCGAGCAATTACAATGGCCGTACATAATAGAAATTATGAACTTAAAACATCGTAGTCATTTTTTGAACTCCCTGGCTCAATAATTAAATAATTCTTGAGGACAACAAATCAAATATTATATTTAAAGCATTTACTATGCCGCCAGGAGTGGCCGCACAACTCGCCCCTTCACCCCAGCTACGACCCTGTTGACTGAAGAATCTTCCTCTTCTTCTTCTTATAAAGCGCTACAACCTATAAAAGGCTCTGGCTTGCTCAACCACTTTCTTCCAACTATCTCTATTCTTTGCTACTTTCTTCCAATTGCTTATGTTTGTGCTCTTTATATCTTCCAAAACGTCATCTTCCCGACGTGTATTAGGTCTTCCAATTGGTCTTTTAGACATGGGTTTCCATCTCTTAATTTTCTGCACAATATTATCCTCAACCATGCGTTCAACATGGCCTAACCAATTTAATCTTTGTTTTTAATAAACCCAATTATATTTTTTCCTTTTAATATATCATTTATTTCTTGATTAGTTTTAATCCTGCAGTGGCCATCATTTGTTCTTGTAGGATCAAATATTTTCCTCATGATCCTTCTTTCGAAAGTCATCAGTTTATGTGTCATATTTTCCTTAAGTACCCTTGTTTCGGAGGCGTAGGTTACTGCCGGGCGAATTAACGTGTTATAAAGTTGTAGTTGTAGTTTGAGGTTTCGGGATATTAATTTTGATGAAAATAGTTTTTTGCAAACAGGGTACGCCATATTTCCTGCTGATATTTTTTCTTTAATTTCCTCCTCAATAGAGCTGTCAGTATTCACCATTGTTCACAAGTATTTAAATGAATTCACTTACTCAAACTGTTCTTCTCCCGTATTTAAGTAAGTAGGCTGGAATATTTTACTGGTACAATATAGATATTTGATTTTATTGTTGTTTACTATGAATCCAGCATTTAGAGCCTCGTGTTTGAGTTTGCAAAAGGTGTCAAGATTTGCTTTGTTCTTCCAATTATTACAATGTCATCTGCGTAGGTGCAAATCTGCTTTTTTCCTCGGACTTCTATGTTGACTGAATCACAAACCAGAATTTTCGACAGTCATTTTATCCATGCTGCTGCTGCTG
>Ga0131853_10008352_pt1 | contig 18871 bp, 13 predicted proteins | sample TergutLab28metaG_FD_92764 | JGI IMG/M metagenome (GOLD analysis project Ga0131853, IMG submission 92764) | Labiotermes labralis P1 segment gut microbial communities from Petit-Saut dam, French Guiana - Lab288 P1 (version 2) (version 2) | ecosystem: Host-associated > Arthropoda: Insects >...
AAGGGCATCGGCATCAATATTCTGTTCTATCTTACTTTTCTGTTTTAGAAAAGTAGATAGTGTTGAAGGGCTAATGCCATACTTCTTTGCTATCCCTCCTTTCTTTCCTCCTTTCTCCACTTCTAGAAGTATTTCGCGTTTTTCTTTTAAAGAAAACTGCTGTCCCTTCTTTTTATCCATATTGGCAATGGTATAAAGTTAACAGGCACACTAATAAACACGTTGCTTTACGAATGAATGACAAACAATCAACGCGTGATGCGACGAGAATAAACGAAATACGGTAGTAAGTTAGAGATACGAAATCGTAACGTTCATTGGTTGATTTTAAACTTCGCGATCCTACTCAGCCAATAGTGTGACTTCTTGCATTGGAAGATGCGCAAAGCTTATTGGTTACTTTCAAATCGATATCCTGCTCGAGCAATCGCGTACATGTAAGGAAAATGGCTACCATATCATCTGAATAATAAAATAATGTATAAATATTTATGTTATAAAACAGGATGAATTGCAATTATATTTTGAAAAAATAAAGTTAAACATATGCAAAAGGCAAAATTTTAATTTGTTATACTGAAAGTTCTAAATTCATTAAAATGAAATGTTTTAACACACATTAAATAGGGAAAAGGGAAGGGGCCTAAAAATAATTTCTCAATTCTGAACATTTCGTTATACTGGCGTTCATTACAGCGACATTTTACTGTATATGGTTGTTCATGAGGTTCCTTAAAATGGAGAGATTACTGGCGTAGCTGAAGAGCTGTTAGCTTCACAAGGACTCTGGTCCATGGAGTTTGTGAGTGAGTGAGTGAGAGTGGATTTTTTGTTGTGTGCTTCATTCTTACAGATTAATTTGTTTTGTGGGTGTGAGTGAGTGGATTTTTTGTTGTGTGCTTCATTCTTACAGATTAATTTGTTTTGTGGGAGTGAGGATGAAAGTGACAAAAATGTGAAAGGTGTACCATGTGAGAATGAAGGTTAGTTTTCCTGCTTCATTGCCAGCTTTCAAAGTTGTTCTGATATATGTCATGTTATGCTGCATGCGGAGCATAGCTTTGTGTGGTGCTGAAACGTGGACAATGTAGAAAGTAGATAGGAAATACCTTGAAAGTTTTGAAATGTGGTGCTGGAGAAGGATTGAGAATGTCATTTGAAATGTGAATAAGTATTACAAGAGTCAAGGAGGAGAGCACCCTCCATTGTACAGTAAAGTGAAGGAAGGCTAACTGAATTGGTCACATCTTGCATAGGAATTGCCCTCTAGAACACATTATTGAAGGAAATGTAGAAGGGATGGTAAGATAACGAAGAAGACATAAGCAGCTACTGGATGACCTCGAGGAAAAGAGGGGATACTGGAAACTGGAAGAGGAGTATATGGCATTCTGCGGAGAGCTGGCCAAGGAAGAGGCTTTGTACCTGTCTTAATAGAGGCTACATAATGGTGATGCTGTGTTACTGAATTATTCTGAGATATGCTGTTACCAAGCCATTCTGGCATATGCTTTTACTGAATTATTCTGACATATGCTATGTTACCAAGCCATTCAGACATCTGCTATGTTACCAAATTATTCTGACATAGGCTGTTACCAAACCATTCTGACATGCTGTTACCAAGCCATTCTGACATATGCCATGTTACCAAGTCATTCTGACATATGCTTTGTTACCAGAATGTTTTGACATGCTATGTTACCAGACTGACATATGCTTTATCAGAGTTTTTTATTCACCGGAAAAAAAAAACATATGCTTTGTTACTTGCTTCTCATTCACTTTGGCATAATCTCAAGCGATATGTTTGTGTTGGTAGCTCTGATGCAGGGAAGCGTTTGGTACGAGAGGAAGATGAGGAAGGTAGTGATGAAGAGAGGATCACGATGACAGTGAACAGGAGTGCCATAGATAGGGAACGGCGCAGGGAAGCATTCATGGCAGCTCAGGATGCAGGTAGTTAACTGGGTGGAGTAAAAAAGGTTGTACAGTTTAATGGTGTGACCAGCAGCATGGTGTGACCAGTGTCTGTTTGCCTGCAGATGTGGGACAGGAGAGCGAGAAGGGCGAAGACGATGAATGGGAGTCGCAGCAGATCCGGAAAGGTGTCAGCGGTGCACAGGTGCGTTGGTCTTGTCATTGTGTGGTGCTTTTACAGTCTCATATTGTACCTGGAGGCCTGGGTTCGGCCCCAAACCAGTTTTTTCTTAGAATAATTTGAATTTTTTTTAATAATGTACACTTGTTTGAAATATTCAGTACGTTAGACGATTGAAGGAGCGTCTTATTCCATAAAGCACAGAGGCAGTTGACCTTGCTTAATGAGGGACTGAGCTGAAAGTGATCTGCACAATAGCAGGAGAGTGGGGAAACTGGACTTGCTAGGCATTTGGTTGTATGTGGATTTATCAGAATCAGTAGCAGAAAGTCAAAATAATGGTATTAAAATGGGAGGTCATAGAAGGTTAGATTTCCAAATGTCAAGGCTTTGCTGTAATACCTGTAGTTGCATTGCAACTTTGCTGTGCTCATGATAGCTGTGAAGTGGCTTAGTTTGCAGTTTTGGATGAAATCACAAGTCTTGTTTACCTCTAGAATAATATTGGTGGAGAAGAAAGTTACAGAGTATAAATGTTAATTTTAGGGAATGAACTACTCAACCCACAACATGCTCAAGAAATAGAATTCAGAAAAGGTGGGGTTCAGTTACCCTTTTGTCTTTGAGGTGAGATTTATCATAGTTGTGGACTATTTGTTTGTAGCTACTCAGTGATTTCACTGACAGCCAAAAGGTGGCATGCAGTGCAGTCCTTATACTTCAGCCTTTTGTCGAAGTTGTAAGACCTGGAACTATGTCATGAAGGCTCAAGGTTAGAAAAACAAATGGTAATTCTAGACCAGAGGTTTTCACAGCAGTATTGCTGAACATTGGAGTCCCCTGGGATGCAACACTGTGGCGATGGATGGTGCAACATCCCTAAATCTTCAAATGATGATTCATTAGACTGATAATAGAGCCAGGTCACCATTAAGGCTGGACAGCATCTTACTGTATTGAGGTTGGTAGTACCTATGTAATTGTTCTGATTTATGTCACAGTTGGCAGCAGTACAGCAAGAGTCTCTCCAGTACCACCAGTATGCTGTCGTTCCCATGATGGCCACTCCTCTGCCTGCTCCAAGCCCACTGATGGAACCTATGTCCATTACTGCTGCATGTCCCCATGTTGGTCCTCCATCACCCATGCAGGTGGACACAGCTACACCTCAGGCTGTTGTCAGCAAGTTGCATGACAGGTAACACCCGGCTACAGTTGGATGTCACATGTAGGCTTTTGTTTGAATGATGGATTTTCACAGACATCCAGCTCGCAGTGCAGCAACCTGTGTAGTTCTTTGCTGTGAGTTAATGATGCATGGGTGAGTTTAGGTTGCAGTGCACTTACTCTTAACTTCAGCATGAGAAGTGAAATGTCAGTTTCATGCTCCACCTGCCGTCGTCGTACAACGAATACAAGGTTGGATGATCTACAAGGAGCCAATCTGGAGGCTTTGGTGAAGAGACAAATTTCTTGCCCTTGCTAGGAATTATCTCTGATCTTTTGATGGGTAGCCTGTAGTTTAGTCACTGTAGTGATTTTCATCTCAGTTGGTGCAGTATCATGGAGGGACCCACAGCCCAAATTGTAAACTTTGGGCCAGTTATTACTCTTTAACTTGCTAGAGAAACATTGGATTCTTGAGAGTACAGGCTTGTGGACTGGACCATGGGCAAAATGAAATGCAGGCTGGGCCACAGGTAAGAGATTTGTCTCTACTCTACATCATTCATATTGGTTCTGGGTTTTACCCAGCTTCATTCCTAAACTGTACTGCAAGCTCTTTCCAAGTGGTGAAGTGGTAGGTATGAAAATGACCACCCACCTCCATCTAGCATGTGTGCAGCTATGGCTTTGCTTGCTCACGCATTGATTGGTGTGATGCTTCGTTGGGCACAGGGTGTCTTTTGTCTCACATAAACCAGAGTTTGGCTTGGGACATGTTGGTTAGTTTGAGTAACATGATGAGCCACTCTGTAGGTGGGTAGACAGGTATGGACAGCCACTGTGTCATCCTCACACTAGACAGTTACAGACAGGTGCCAAGTCACTGTGTCATCCTCACAGTAGACAGGTACAGACAGTCTCCAAGCCACTGTGTCATCCTCACAGAAGACAGATACAGACAGGTGCGAAGCCATTGTGTCATCCTCACAATAGACAGGTAGAGACGGGTACCAAGTCACTGCTGTATCCTTACAAGACAGGTACAGACAGGTACCAAACCATTGTGTCATCCTCACAATAGACAGGTACAGACAGGTGCCAAGCCACTGTGTTATCCTTAGTAGACAGGTACAGACAAGTTCCAAGCCACTGTGTCATCCTCACAGTAGACAGGTTCCAAGCCACTGTGTCATCCCCACAGTAGACAGGTACCAAGTTGCTGCCTCATCTGACAGGTACAGATAAGTACCAAGTCACTGCCGCATCCTCACAGTAGCTCAGTGAAGCAGGTTGTCAAATGCCAGTGCCTCCCTACCAGATGACAGCATCTCATCCAAGAAGACAGTAACCTCACTGTGTGTGTGTGTGTGTTATCACCGTGGGAATCTAGAAGTATCAGTTATGGCATTGAACAATTTAAAATTTATTAATGAAGTTAATGATTTGCCTATTGTTTCAGTGGGTGTCAAACATGGAGGTCTAGCATTAATATAGTTTATGGGCTGCTGGTGTTTGAATATAGGGTACTGAGAAGGATATCTGGGGCTGAGAGGGAGGTCATAACAGGAGACTGGAGAAAACAGCATAATGAGGAACATTATGATTTGTACTGCTCACCAAACAGTAGAGTGATCAGATTATGAAGGATGAGATGTCTGAGCATGCTTTGTGTATTGGGCACAAGGGAAATGGATACAGAATTTTGGTGGTAAAATGTGAAGGAAAGAGACTCAGTACTGGTAAGATCTGAGTGTAGATGGTAGGAAAATATTAAAATTGATCTTAAAAAACTGATGTTTGTGTGAGTGGAGTGGGTTAGTCTGGCTCAGGATGAGGATGTGTTGGGCTGTTATGAACACAGTAATGAACCCTGAGTTCTATATAATGCAGGAAATTTCTTGACTAGCTGAGGGACTGTTGGCTTCTCAAGAAAGACTTGCTGCAGCTAGCTAGCTAGTGAGTGGGTCGTTAGGTCAGTCAGGTGAATGGTTTGTTATGTTCATCCACTGCAGTTGCCATTTGAAGGTGGTAAGTTGTGAGAGGGAACCATTGAATGATGATTTTAAAATGCGCTACATTGCTTGTGTTAAATGGAAGATGGTCTTATTTGTCAGCTCATCCCACAGAATTTATTGGCAGTCGCATATTCAAAAGTATCGTACGCAGCAGGCGTGAAGGTGCTTAACAAAACCAAATGCCAGTGTCATTGAACCAAAGAAGAAGTGCGTCGTGTTTGTTGCATCTTTACGCAGATGCTATTGGTGCACTCGGAGTGTGCACAAGTTACAGTGAAATCTCATTGCAGCATACTTCATTGTATGTGTGTTCTATTAATGAACTGTGTGTACATGATAGGTACATGTTTCAGGTTATCTCTGTGATCATATTTTGTGCTGTATTGCATTAAATTTTAGAGAACTATATGCTACACGTTTTCAGTGTTTATGGTTAATTGGGACCAACAACTTAACAAAGTTTGGAATCCAGTTTCAGTATCAAATGTGTATTTGTTCCTGAGAGCTTTTAAGAATACCAGTAATGTAGAGTTAATTAAAAAAAAGCACAGGAACATGATTTATTTTAAATAAAATAAATGTTTTTGGAGCATACAGTGCATTAAATGGTGGAAGGAGAGTCTTATTCCATTAAGCACAAAAGTAATCAACTTCACAGAGAGTAACTGAACTGACAGTGATATGTACAGTAGCAGGAGAGTGGGGTGGGGGAAGCAAACTGGCCAGCAGTATGGTCTTACCGTGTTTCACTGGAACCAGTGACAAAAAGTTGAAAGATTGTTGTTAAAATGGTTGAAATCGTGAACATCAAACACCGACACTGTGCTATGCTGCTGTTATTGTTTTACTGTTGGAGCATGTTGCTCATTGGGACTTTATTTTAGCAGATTAAAAAGAAGCATTCTGAAGGAGTTTAATTCAGGGCTTCTATTATCAACATATTTTCTTCACACCATGTTTGTTGCTGTAAGGACACTGAACTGGTTGCAATGCTTAGCAGCAGCCACTGTCACCAGCAAATGCTATTCCACATTCTGTTCTGTCACACTACACAGCAAGCTGTGCCATGGCTCAGACTGTTTAAATAACCATTCTGTCTGCACAAGCATGGTTTCAATCTCAAGGCAGCCCTGTTACGGGTTTGTGGTGTGCAGAGTGGCACTGGACACTAAGCACTTCAGTTTTGCTGTATCTGTACCATTCCACGAATGCACCATATTTATTTCTTTGTTTATGATGCTGTATAATTTCATTAATTGAAAGTGTCTTTAAATAAAACACCTAGAGGAAAGACATTTAACTGTATACAGCTTAGAAATTCAGTGTTTGTAGTGTCTGCTGATTTATTCACACCTCATGACATCAGGTTGATATGCAGTCTGAAGTTCACCTGTGCTTCTCTAGTCATGGTAGTCTGATTTCAGACATTTCCGTGTGTAGTAAGAATACCAACCGGCTGCCCCAAATGGGGGATGATGTATTGCAGTTCCACATGCAGCATGTTCATCTAGACTGGAGGAAGGACAGTCGTGGATCAACAGGTATGTCTTCGGTATTTTAATCAACTAAAACTGTTACAGTTGGCTCTGATGATGTATGATGTTTCAGGTTGCAGAGCCTGCAGGAACTTCATAGTCGTCACAAGATGGACTTAACACGTGTGACTGATGAGTTGGCATCAACAAAAGCAGAATGTGAATGCCTGGAGACGGAGCAGCCTGTGTTGGCCCAGAAGTTCCGCTTTTACCAAGAGTTGCGTGGGTATGTGACAGACTTGGTAGAGTGTCTAGATGAGAAGGTGGGTTCCTACATCTCATTCACTACCGGGGGGGAGACGCATGGGGTCTGGACACCTGGTAGCCACATACTGAACATAACTAGTACAATGAGGTCGGGTTTCTGTGTGTGAGGTTTGAGGTTTTTGGAGCAGGGCTGAAAATTCCAGTCAAGTGGGGTGGGATGTTGCATCATTGGGCTTGTAGTTCCTGAAGTTTGAGAGTACCTTTGTGCCTTCAACTTCAGTGTGCAGCAAGTCAGAAGACTGCTGCTTGACCCTGAAGTTGAGGGCACTATAGACTTTCATAATTCTGGTAACTGCTTGCCTGTTGCCATAGTGTAACATTGTAGAATACTTGAATCTTTGAAAACTGCATTAAGTTGTCCAACATAATGTGACACTTTTCATTTCCTTATGTTTCTATAGCTGTTTCAAACATGCAGATGTAAACTTCAGTGCTACATGTCTGTGTTTTCTCAACATGTCTTCGTGGTGATTAGCTTGTGAAAGGTCAAGATATGTTGCCAAGGAAATAGGTGGTGGTTAATTTTACAACTGATGTCAGCATTTTAGGCTGCTTGGTACACAGTAGCGTGTGTGACACAGCAGCACAGTGTGTTATGGTTGTAATGTTTTGGAATTTGTGGTTTGGTAGAGCTATGGTAGTTCAATAGTTTGGTGTGCTGCCTCCATATTTGTGGTGGAAGGTGGGGAATAAGGCTAGTACTTACCTACCAAACTATGCAGTCTGTACCATGCTACATAGCCTTCCATACTACACTAAACTGTAGTACACATGATCACACTACACAATCACTATCAAACCGCACAGTCTCTGTGAAACTACACGCCCTACCACATTATGCAGTCTGCTGTACTACACACACTATCAAACTGCACACCACTATACTACACATTTTACTGAACTACAGTGTACCGTACTACACTATCAAATTACAAGTCTACCAAGCTGTGTAGCCTGTGCTGTACTACACTACACAGTCCACCAGAGTGCACACTGTCTGCTAACTGCACAGTCTTCCAAACTAGACAGTCTCTAGCATACTACACACTACAAAACTACATGGTCTACGAAACTGCACAATCTCTGCAACTACAGGGTGTAAAATCCTGGCTGATCCAAGTCTCGGAATGCAGCAGTGGTGTTTCTTCAGTTTTCACGTATGCATGGTGTTTGGGTAGAATTTAAATGACATTGCTGCAGTTTGTGAGTATACTACTGTGCATTCGTATGATCAGTGTGGCTATCACATTGTGCCATGTCCAGTCCCCTGTGTCGCTGGGGTCTGCCAGATCTTCTCTGTATTTGTTGCTGTAGTGCCCACTTGATGAAGAAGTGTGTGTGCTCTCCTCCTAAAACACTGACATTGGTCAGTGTTTTAAGACATTTCTTCACCTTGTGTGGCTTGCAGGTAGTGTGCGCAACTTTCAGCTGTAACATGTATGAAAGCACTGTTCTTGTTTATGTCTTGAATCAGGCAGAAATTTAGAGAAAGGAAAGGATTAGTTAAAAATTGTAGTTTTTGGCATATGCTGAATGATAGACATCACATGTTTGGTTTGAAGGAGTTCCTGTGGTTGTGTGTCTGTGTTGTGGTTTCTTGTGCTGTGGTTGTTTTTGTGGTACTGTGTAGTATGGTACTAAGGTTCCTGCACTGTAGATGGAGGCTGCATGTTCCTCTGAAACACTGATGACCTTGTACCAAACTACATACTGTCACAACCAAAGTATGAATCATTTTTGCCATGGAAACCTGACAGGTTATACATGTGACTACATATTCGGCAGTATGCCTGATCCGCGCATGTTGATAATGGTGTGTAAGGTGGCACGCCTGATTGGTGTGCTTGAGATTGAGTGGCAATTGTAGGTGGTTGGATGATGTGCCATTGTCACTATTGCATGCCAGATTCACTTAGTGACTGGCCATACCAACACGCTGTTAGTTTGTATAGTGATATCTACATTAAACACTGTTCTTGTACAGTGTGTGCCAACAGCACAGCATGGCAGGTCTTCAGGTTTTGGGCTGGGTGGGACAGGACAAAATTGCCCAGTGAAGAGCTTCGTGGCTTGTAGTCCTCACCAGATAATGTGTGGGTTACCAAATAGTGTGGATGAGAGTGTGGGACAGTGACACGTGGGGGTAACAGAAATGCATTCAGGGTTTTGCTAGGAAAACATGAAGGAAAGAGACCACTTGGAAGACCTAGGGATCAATGGGAGGACAATATGAAGGTTGATATTAAAGGAATAGATCATCATCATCATCATCATAAACATCAAGGATGCCTGTAATCCGTAGCTCGCGGCGTATGTAGTCACTTGTTTTGTGGTCATAAAGGGTGTAGCCTGCCATAGGTCTCAGTAACTTCATTTCTGCTGCTTCAATGCTTCGTCTTTGTAAGGCTGTTAGAGTCCAGTTTTCTGACCCATATAAAAATTTAGTTAAAACTAGTGTGTTGTATATTTTCAAAATAGTAAAGGAATAGATGTGGACTATATTTATCTGGCCCAGGATAGACAGTTGGTGGGTTATTTTGAACATGTTAATGAATCGTAAGGTTCCATAAGATGCAGGGAATTTCTTGACTACCCAAGAAACTGTCAGCTTTACATGAAGGACTCTGCTTCATGGAATATTATTTGTTAAACATTTTCACTGGTGACTCACAAGATGTCTGCATTACATTACTGCTCTGACTTGCACTGGCTTGTCAGATGAAGATGCAGATTATCTTCAGCTCCTTTGATGTTTGCCTTGCTCTCTCTATTTAGCTTTTATCGAATGTTGAACTGCCCACTGTGTGAACTGTTTGTTGTCCTAATGCTTTGTGTCACTCGTGTGAACCATCATATATGCTCTTTGCATGTGGTCTGTGTACTGAAATACCACACGCACTCATGGAAGAGTTTGGTAAGTCCTCATTTCACATGTGAGGTTACATTTTTAAAAATTGCAGAATAGGTGAAGTGCAGTACAAGAGATATTTTTTCCCTCGTAAGAATGAATTGATATAAATGAGAGTCTGGCTGTTGATTCCAGTGGAGGTGGGGTCAGTTGTTAATCTGAGACTAGCATGTTAGTGACCCTTGTGACTTGTGTTGTTGGGTGTGAGCGACAGACCTCAGGATCCATTTTGGTACAAGCGTATTGATTCTGCTCTGTGACATTCATAATGCTGCAGATGTGACCCTGAAACTTCTTACTATGGTCAGGCCATGAATAAAGTTCTAGAGAATTGCCGCTCCATCTGTCATGGTGGGGTGGTCATGTCTACAAAGTGTGATCGTTCTGGTTTGTTTGCCCCTGCCAGGTGCCTATTATTGCGGCATTGGAGCAGCGAGTTCTAAGCCTGTTGAAGCGGCGTGCAGACGAGCTGATGGAGCGGCGACGTCAGGATGTGCGGGATCAAGCAGAAGAGCTCGCACCTTCCATGGCAACCAGTCAGTATCTGGGACCCTGGGCTGGGCTTGTCACCTGACTGAGTGACAGTGGGAGAGGACTACATGCTTTTTTTTATTCTAATTTGCACACTGCTGAAAGCATTCCCAACTGCATCCGGCCATTCATCATTACCCTCCCACTTGATTAGTGTAATGTGTATGACTGTTTTGAAGTCATGAGTGAATTGTAGCATTACAAATGCAGTTTGTCTGATTTATTCTCCCACTTCCTAATGTTGAAGTGTTACGTTGTGAGACTAGGTGCCTTCCATTCCACTTGGTGCGGAATGGCTGATATGTCATCAGTTGCTCTTTGTGGATGGCAGTGTGTGAGAACATCTGGTGTTGAGGCAGCTTAAATTGTTTTGTGGGAACGGGAGTGAAATGAGCCTTGAGGTCAGCAGAATTTGAGATAATGATTCTGGTGTTAGAGGTCCAGATGGTCCAACCATTTGATACCGCAGAGAAAGGCACCGTATTCCCTTGAAATGTTGGGAACTGCCCATGCAACAGCACATTGTCACATCTCTGAAGACTGAAATAGTCAGTTACACTATTATGAAAACCTCAGAACTCTCACAGTCTGAGATGACTGTTGGTTCATTGACCTCCATAAGGTTACAGACACAGCGGATGTTATTTTTATAGTAAATGTTTATTGCGTTAATAAAACTATTTCTATTACTTTGTTGATACAGTTGTTTGTTGCTCTGTTAGCCATACAGACTGTGAGCTTCCTGCAGCATGCTGGCACAGACTAGGGAGGAACGAACATCATTAATGATTGTGTGATGGCGGTTCTCACAGCAGTATTGCTGAGGATTGAGTTGTTTTGGCATGTGACACTGCTGTGTCTTGTGTCAGTGTTTCCTGATGTTTGAAGAATCCTGGTGCCTTAGGCTGTGTCTTGCATGCAGCAGCATCCAGCGTGCGTGTGTGTGCACGTGATTCCTCAAGCCCATTCACTTGTATGGACAAACACATGTATATCGATGGGGCTGTCTTGTGTCATAGCTTGTAAGTGACTCAGCTTGTTCATGCACTGTGTCCTGGTTACTGGAGTGGCCCTACTGGCACCAAAATTGCCATAATAGAAGTTCTGGTTTCTGAAGGTTTTGGTATGGTTTTTTAAATTCATTATTTTTGCTGTGCTGCCTCTGCCCGTAATTCTGCAGTAGAAACACCCTGTGTGTTGCTGGCTACTGGTCTATTGCTTCTGCACAGGCGCAGAAACAAGAAATGTGTGCAAGGGTGTGCACACTGGTTGTGGGCACATAGAACACACCTTAAACACACAGGGAACCACTCACCCAGTGATATAGTGTTATATTCCAGAAGAACCAAATCCTCATAATTTATTATTATTTACTGAGATTAGTGGTGTTATGGGATAGTGCAGTTTGTATAGTTACTCACTGTGGGCTGGACAGTCTGGGGCTCGAAGCCATGGGGTTCTCCCAACATCCTATACAAAGGGTACCAGTTTATTCCAGAGGCTAAAGTGGCCGGGGCATGACGTTAACCACCCACTTCCTATTTAGTGCCAAGGTTAAAGAAAGAGTAGAGCTACACCACTTCTCGTCTGTGCCGTCATGGCAGGTCACAGGGTGAACTTTACCTGTACTGCTCCTAATGTCCTCAGTGGGTCCTGTTGCACCATGGCATGGCATGTGGAGGGTGGATGTGAACAGTGTCAGTAAGTATTGCTGACAGCATTATGCAAGAGGCTGATGGCTTATCACACAGAGCATGTGGGTATTAGGGTTTAAACTGGATTCATTTGGTAGAGGATTGGTAACGGTTGTGTGTGCTTGTTAACTTGCACTGAACCTCTGGGTGCTGTAACAGGCAGTGCAGTACAGCTTCTGAAGATGGATTCTCCTCCCTGGTTTTCACTGTTTGGATGTGCTGCTAATTTCCTTATATACATTTCCTGTTGCAAATCAAATTGTATGTGGCCAGCTGGTTTGACACTGTAGTATGGACTCGGGAAGAAATCCAGGAGCAGACTTACACAATGATGGCGTATGAACTGTCAGTCTGGATGACATGCAAAATGTACAGTGCAGTGAGTAACTGTTGCGTCTTCTGTGTAGGGACGTGTCCACCATCTGGCCCGAAGCGCAGCCGTGAGGAGGAAGAGGCACATGCAAGACGAGCGGCAGAAAGGGAAGGTCGACGCACCAGGCGGCGGAGGGCTCGAGAAATGAAGAGTGGCAGCACTGTCAGGCATGTAGACGGAATGTCTAGTGATGATGAGATGACAGAGCTTGAAGCCACGGCTTTCCGGAACCAGAAAGGTAAAGTTGTCAGAATGCTTCACTGTGTCTTGCTGCAGGTGACTGCAGTTGATTGTGTGGCTTAGACATTAACTCTTGAAAGGGTAGAAAGATACAGTTTTCCTTTGCATGCTGTGAAGGCATGCATGGGGAGAAGAGGTATGGCTGTATGCATTCTTAATGTTGGTGCCAGATGGTGTTGGTCAGCATCATGAACCAGCTGCTGTAATGCAGGGACATGAATGTCCAGTATGTATAGAAAAGGCGTTGGTGTGCTTCAGAGCTGGTATGGACATATGGAGAAGAGAAACATCTCTTGCCCTGCCAGGATTCATAAGGCATATATATTCATATGTGGGGAAGTAAAATTCATACATTCATGTTGTTGACAGCTCTGACTGTACTGTCAAATGAGAGGATGGTCAGCGAAAAGTGAATTGAAAGAAGAGGGCGTGACTTAATTTGAGGTACTGTCCCGTAATTCATGTGGAGGAACCGAGGAGAGCTATGCAAAATCTCAGGTTATGTGGTTTATGAGCCAAGATTTGAACCTCCATGAAGTGGGAAGGGGTGTTATATTGTGTGTTGCAACATCAGTGGACATAAGGTACTGGTAATCGAACTTGCGTGAGAGAAACTCAAAGGTCAGAGTATTTGGATCCTGTGGGATGTGATGCTGTGTCACTCTGTTGGCATTCCCTGCCATTGGAACAAATGTAATGCTTTATTATGCAAGGGTTGAGAGGTCCAAGAATTATTATTCTTGGACTGTCTAACACTTGAGAGAGAAGCATTTTTGTACTCCTCAGCTTTTGCAGATGAAAGCTCTGTGTTCCTTCATACACCAGCAAAACTAACCCAGTGACATCCCAGAAAATGCTTATCCTCAACAGCATCACCATTGCAACTGAAGTCTTGCGTCAGAGGCACACTGTTGATATACGTGATGAAGTGCATTCAGGTGTGCTTTGTCCTTTTGCTGGCAGATACAGTCGAGTCGGATGCTCGGCTGGTGTTCTCAGACGTGGTGGATGAGTTCTGCTCGATACGTGATGTGGCATCGCGGTTTGAGAGTTGGCGCAACACAGATGCAGATGCGTATCGAGAGGCATATGTCAATTTGTGCTTGCCCAAAGTACTTGGACCCCTCGTGCGTCTCAAGATGCTCATGTGGAACCCTCTACAAGTGAGTTATACTGTATTTGTATACATATTCATAAACCATGGCCATGAAGTCGGGTGGTGGCTTCACACTGTAGAGGTGTGGTTTAATCCCGAGCATCAGTGGCAGACAGCATCACTGGATAAAAAGACAGTTGATGCCCAAAGTTTGTGAACTTCAGTGTTTGGGATTTTTAACTTACGTGGTGGCAGATTTAAATACCATTGTTTGGACTTGTCATGCCATGTCCTAATGATTTTAGAAGAGACTAAACGGCTGGTGGTAGGCGTCCCCTCATTGTCCTGCACTTGTGCCAATCATGCCCAGCTCAGTCTGTCTTTTCGTATTTTGCTGTGTGGATGGGCCTGTCCTTCAGTCATTCAGTTTCCAAAAGGAGTGTGTATTGTATAATAAACTTCCATGTGTTTTATGTATGTTGGGTGAATTTCACATTTTGTTACTCATAAATCATAAGTTCTTGGAACCACAGAGGCCTCTTACATTAAAAATGGTGTCTGATATCTGTGGTGGTTTTGGTGTTGGGCTGCTTAATACAATGAACCTGTCAGATTGAAGGAACAAGGTGTTTGTCACATGTGCACAACATTGAGGGCCATGCTACAGTTTGGTGACAACATTGACCTTTACAGGAAGGCTGCCTGGAGTTTGAGCGTACCAAGTGGTATGACTCGCTGATTCTGTATGGCCTCAAGGAAGGAGAGACAGAGGACGGACTGAAGCAGGATCCAGACTTGCAGCTGGTACCTGTCATCATAGAGAAGGTTCTTCTACCCAAGTTGACTCGTAAGTGCTTGGTACATCGTGATTGTTATGGACAGGTTGTATCGGTGCTGTTTTGTCTCCTTTGTGCATGTCTTTCCACTCCTCCCCCCACACCTGGCAATGATATTCAAGCCAAAATAATGTGGTGCAAGGGGTCAGGCATGCAGGTGGTCATGCAGCGAGTTGTCAGGCATGCAAGCAACGCACAATAAAACAGTCACCAGAGTAACAATGTAATAACAGTTCCAAAAAGAATAAGAAGTTGTTATTTCCAGTGACATTTCACATTTCCACCACATTTCTTAAAATACATAGACCTAAGTGGCCTGCTAACTGTGATGGCTTCATTTCATATGAGTATATTTACATCATACAAAATTTTGCTTGGAACTGTGGGCATCAGGCTGGGAAATTAAAACCAAATTTACTCACCCCACAACAGTAAGCTGAGCCAAAAAAATTTCAGGTGTAGCGTGAGATGTAGTTGCAGTGATGATCATGTGTTGGCAGACAGTATCAGTGGGCTGCACTAGGAAGGGATGGTTGAAAGGGAGAATGGGGCAGTTTGCATTGCACATGTTTCCCAGCTACCAGGGTACAGCAGGTTCTTAGTAATGGTACAGTTACATGACAAACCACTGTACGGATTTTGACAAAATTAGGAGTTGGAGGTATACAGTAAAACTGTCACATGTATGTTGGCTTGTTTGAATATCTGCTTTACATAATAAGAAGTCTTCAAATAGAAACTATAGAATTACTCAATTATCACACCAACCACTGCACATATATAAAATTTACACATTAAAACATTAAAAACGCTCTGACATGTTTCGGTCCAAAGACCATCATCAGGGAGCTATATATTTCTTGCTTAAAGTCACACTAGAAATAGTCACAGATTAATTTCGTTGTACAAGTTGGGTGTTGTGGCAGCATGCCTGTAATATAAATTATACCGAGTAAGTATCGTCAAAATAAATATTAGAATAATTTTGTACCCAAATAATTAGGCTTGTTGGACTGATGTGAGATTTATGCTTACCGTGTTGTGTAATGTTATGTTGCGAAGAGTGCTCTCCTACGGATGTGCATTCTGTGCTTCGTTGCGTGATACAGGCAGTAAGTTACGTTGAAGGATTTTTGTTGTGTTTATACGTTCGTAGAGGGGACCTGTTGTTCCGCAATCAGTATTCTGTTTTGGTGGAATGCTTGCATATATAAGGCTTCCCAACAGTTCATATGTGTACCTTTTCAGCATGTTTTTAGTAGTTGTAATGTGTCTGCTATTGGTCCTTATTCATGTCTATTCTTGTAGGATATGTAATGCGTAGGCAGACTGTGGGTTGTTGGTTCTTATATATCTAACATGTTCCTTATGTCTCACGTTTATACATCTTCATGATTGTCCAACATACACCTTATCACATGTGTTACATTTTAGTTTGTATATTCCACTAGGATTTTTATTATTAATCTGTTCTTTAGATAATTGTTGTTGGACTGTGTTGGTTGCCCTAAATGCAATGCAGGGCACTCTTTGCAGCATAACATTACACAACACGGTAAGCATAAATCTCACATCAGTCCAACAAGCCTAATTATTTGGGTACAAAATTATTCTAATATTTATTTTGATGATGCTTGGTATAATTTATATTACAGACATGCTGCCACAACACCCAACTTGTACAACGAAATTAATCTGTGACTATTTCTAGTGTGACTTTAGCAAGAAATATATAGCTCCCTGGTGACGGTCTTAGGACCGAAACATGTCGGAGCGCTTTTTAATGTTTTAATGTGTAAATTTTATAAATTTCATATGTGTGCAGTGGTTGGTGTGATAATTGAATAACTCGCCAACATGCATGGTGTAACAATAAAAATAGAAACTATAGACTTAAAAAGCAACATCCTTTTACATGGCTCAGAATGTGCAGTGGGTTTAGTATTGACAGTTGTGTGTTGTGTGTGACAAGAGGTTTGTTACCCACAGAACTGGTAGAGGCAGTATGGGACCCCTTATCCACATCACAAACACTCCGTTTGGTTGGGCTGCTGAGCCGGCTCATTCAGGAATACCCCACAGTGCTGCCATCTAGCAGACCACTGGAACAACTTGTCAGCGCTGTCATTGCAAAGATGAAGTCTGCAGTCGAGAACGACATCTTCATTCCAATATACTCCAAGCAGTAAGTAACTGTGTGTGTGTGTGTGTGTATGTGAGAGAGAGAGAGATATTTGACATTCTGAAGCTCTGTTGCTGAGGACCAAATTCTTTGGGATGTGATACTTTTGTTTTACAGTAGTTTCCATTGTTTCGAAGAATTGTAGGGTTTGTAGTGGACTGCCTGACCCCGCAGGTGAAGGCACCATGGTCTTTCTAAGCATCAGGAGCTGCTTACCCACTGACACAATGTTGCATCATGAAGAATGGAAACTTCAACATCGTGAATGGTATTACAATAAGTGATGTGAATGTCGGTGCTAACAGGGGCCTCCTGTTGCAGAGTGCTGGGAGGAAGTGGTGGAGCATTCTTCCAGCGCCAGTTTGGGACTGCAGTGAAATTGCTGCGTAACCTGCTAGCATGGCAGGGGGTTGTGGCAGACCATGTTTTGAGGGATGTGGCCATAAGTTCCCTGTTGAACCGTTATCTGTTGGCGGCACTGCGAACCTGTGAGCCTGTTGATGCTGCAGAGAAGTGCAACATGGTGAGAGAAATGAAATTAAGTGCCTTTAACCCTTTGTAGGGTAACATCCATTTGAGTTGTACATAAGAATTCAGTTGGTTCCTCAGGGACAATTGTCCATTATTAAGACAGATAGTCAGACAGACAGTGTGATCTCAGCTGGCAGTTCTGGCTCTACACAAAATTAACTAAGCTGCAGCGTACTGGATGGTCAGTAAAGAACAACAATAGAAGCAGTTCAACAAGGCGCATAACATCAGGCTCATACCATGTTTCCCTGGCCTGTCACTCTGGAGGCTGAGGTTCAATCCCAGGGATGTCTTTGTTATTTGGGGAGGACAGAGTGGCATCAGGACAGGTTTTTGTCCCAGTACTTCATTACCTCCATGACAGTATTTCCACCAGCAGTCCATTCTCATGGTAAATGGCCTCAGCAATTGATGGTGGTGTTAAATAATGCACATAACAAAGGTATAAGTTTGGATACAGAAGGCATGTACATGTGGCAAATGTGTTGTACCAGATTGTCATCTGTTGAGCCCACCTTTGTCTGCCTCTCAAAGTCCCCAGTAAATAAGACCACCTCCAGGTTCTCCAGTGGGGTTCCCTCTGGAGAGAGATGCTCATTTTCAGAGCCTTCCTTGACATATCCTTTAGGGTCCCTAGTAAAGGATCTGAGAGCTCCCATAGAGAGAGATTTTCCAGAGCCCTCCATCTGTCTCTCAAAGAGTCCCTGGTAAATGAACCCCCCTCCAGGTTCCCCAGTGGGACCCCTATGGAAAGTGTCGTCTATTTCCAGAGCCTTCTTTTACATATCTCTTGGATTCCTCAATTAAAGCTCTCCTGTTACAAAAACCTCACCCTTCTCTCAAAGTCCCTGGAAAGGGAGCGTTCTGTCCATGTTCCCCAGAATGGGGCCCCAATTTAAACAGATGCCTGTTTCCTTAGCCCTACTTAACATATCATTCACGGTCCCCAGTAAAGGAGCCTTCCCTACAGATTCCTCTCATAGAGCTCCCACAGAGAGAGATGTTGTGTTTCCAGAGCCCTCCATCTATCTCTCAAAGTCCCTGTGAAACGAACCACCCCTAAGATCCCCAGTGGGGCCCCTATAGAGAGTGATGCCCATTTACAGAGCCTTCTTTTGCACATACCCTGATTAAAAAAAAAGTCTCACCTTTCAAAGTCCTCAGTAAAGGATCCCCTATCCATGTTCCCCCAATGGGGCCCCTGTGGAGAGAGATGCTTTGTCTCCAGAGCCAGTGGCTTATTCATTCATTTATTATCTCTCAGAGTCCCCATTTCTCCCATGAAATGGGGGGGGGGGGGGAACGGTCGGTTATCACCCCGGGAACCCACAGGGGGAGAAAGGGCTTCAAAAAAAGGGGGGGGCCCCGGTTCCCCCCGGGGATTGTTTTCAAACC
>Ga0131853_10008357_pt1 | contig 18866 bp, 10 predicted proteins | sample TergutLab28metaG_FD_92764 | JGI IMG/M metagenome (GOLD analysis project Ga0131853, IMG submission 92764) | Labiotermes labralis P1 segment gut microbial communities from Petit-Saut dam, French Guiana - Lab288 P1 (version 2) (version 2) | ecosystem: Host-associated > Arthropoda: Insects >...
ATGTTTCAATCCTAAAGGATCATCATCAGGGAGTAAATGTTCCTATTTATGAAGTTATTGAATGTTTCTTATTTTTGTTGATATTATTGGTGTGGTGGCGGCATGCATGTAGATGTGTAGGTTTTGTTATGTTTGGCTGGTCTGACCGTTGCCTGTCCTGTGCAGTTATACTTGTATATAATATCAACAAAAATAAGAAACATTCAATAACTTCACAAATAGGAACATTTACTCCCTGATGATGATCCTTTAGGATTGAAACATGTAGGAATGATATAAATTTTAATGGATTAGACCTACGTATTTTTGCGTGTGTTTTACAAAGTGTATTAAAATAGTGTGCAATTAGTTGGTTATTTTAAGGTAAAATAGGTAAACGTAGAGTTTATCCTGTACTTAAGTCACCAAAGGCGTGTGGCGAAGTGGAGGTCGTGGGATGGAGGTGACCCTTGGTAGCTTTACCCCTGGGGAAAGAAATGACCCTCGTGACCCTGTTAGATAGGAGAGAGTGTAGGTTCACCGAGTCACTCTCGTGTGCGTTGGCGAGATTAAAAAAAAAATGTGCAGGGCTATGTGTGAATGATATAAATATATGTAACATAAATATAACGTATATCCATCTGCACAGCTACTTTTTATCACAACTTTTCATTGTTTGTAGCGTTTTATTTTATTCTCTGGATCCTTGTTAGAGTCGATCCTTTTTCGCCCAGTCCAGGCGCTTGTTGCTGTTATAAGGTATCATTAGTTTCTCGTACAATGGGGCTACATGAAGTCGCACGCGAGTTTGGAGTATCTCAGTGGGAAGAAGCCACTCTTCAGAGGATAATATTCAAATGAATCTGAGAACTATTTTATGAAGATGTGAATTAGATTGAAATGTTTCACGTATTTTTGTTGTTGTTGATGCTGAATCTTTGGGGTCTATAAGGCAACTGAACCTGACTTTTGCTTAAGAAAAGCTGTACCACTTAGCTAAAGTGTAATCTGGTGGTAGATGTTGGTCAAGTGAGTGGAATTTCCACATGTGCTAACTTGGTATTATGGCTATCTTCCAGTTACTTGTTCTCGTAAATCTGGAAGGCTACTCATGTAAATTAGGTGGTTATGTCCCTTTTTAGTGGAAGCAGTAAACCATTCGAAGCCTTTTCCTTTTCTTAATCTGCTGTCATTTGGTAATGGTCTGTGCAAGTTCTTTTCTTTGACTTACATATTCTGCGCACTTAGTGAAATTACAAAGGATCAGTATCTGTTGTTAATTCGCGAATGAGAATACTTGTACTTTAACACTCTTAACATTACAACAAAACCTTGGCTTTTAAGTAGCTGACAAATGCCAGTATTAGCGGCTTTCTTGCTTGCGTAGTTCCGTAGTAAATTCGTTGGTTCTGCGTACGATGTTAGACGGGGGTTGCTGGTCTTCAATTTGGCAGAGATGTTAGACGAACTTCATCGTTGCACCGTGCATTTCGTAGAATCATTTAATTAGCACACCAACTAATGCACATATATAAAATTTTTTAATGTAAAAAGATTTATATATGTGCATTAGTTGGTGTGCTAATTAACCTTTTGGCGCCGGAAATATTTTTTTTTTAAATTTTAGCACACCCTGTATATAAAATGTGAATAATACAGGAACCAAATACATTAGAATTATGAAACAAACTGCATTTTGAAGAGGAAAAAAAAAACGGAGAGTGTATACCATGTTTAAAATATTCAGTACCTATATTTGTTGAATAAATATATAAAATGTAACTTTATAGAGGTTAGCGGTGCGGTACGACCACTATAGTTGACATTAGGCGTCAAAAGGTTAAATGATGGTAGACAAAGTTTATGGTCACTGCTGACTTGCCACTTGGGTACGAGTAGATTTACAGCAACTACTGCAGTTGTTAATTGTATTTGCAGAATTTTGTTGTTGCAAATTCGTGTCTAACCTTAGGTTCACCTCCTACTCTAAATTTATGTTCCTGATGGAATGCAGGCCGAACAACTGCTATTTATAAAATAGTGTGGTGGCATTGTTTCCCCGAAACATGTGCCAAATTAAGATAACGTCTTTTTTCACAGTCTCATTCTTTTAAATCTGGTTACCTTGTGAATTTAAAATAGGAAATGTAGTTTAGCAAACACAAAACCGAGGTAGATATTGCCGAGGTACGAATACATACACGTAAAACTCCGAGAGTGGACTGAGACAGCGATTTGCTAACGATTCTAACGCCGTTTTCACGAAGTACGCGTAGTGCCAGAAGTCACATGTTTTAAGATGTTGACAATTTCAGTTACAATCTTAGGTTGCCCTAGGATATAGATCCGTACATCGTATTCTTATAGTTCTAACGGGCCAGAGGCACATTCTACAAAGTTTGGCAACATGAAAGAACAAGACGGTGTACATATGTACACTGTCTTGTTCTTTCACGTGTACATATAGTTATATGTACACTGTCTTGTTCTTTCATGTGTACATATAGTTATATGTACACTGTCTTGTTCTTTCATGTGGCCAAACTTTGTAGAATGTGCCTCTGGCCTGTTAGAACTGTAAGAATACGATGTACGGATCTATGTCCTAGGGCAACCTAAGATTGTAACTGAAATTGTCAACATCTTAAAACACGTGACTTCTGGCACTACGCGTACTTCGTGAAAATGGCGTTAGAATCGTTAGCAAATCGCTGTCTCAGTCCACTCTCTGAGTTTTACGTGTATGTGTTCGTACGTCGGCCATATCTACCTCGGCTTTGTGTTTGCTAAACTACATTTCCTATTTTAAATTCACAAGGTAAGTAGATTTAAAAGAATGAGACTGTGAAAAAGACGTTGTCTTAATTTGGCAAATGTAACATTGAGGCGCTATTATGCAACCATTGTTGCAGTGGAAAAGCAATAAGTATTACATATTCTGAAAGTGTTTGTAGCCTTTGGTATCCAGCATGCTATACGCATGCCCAGTATTAACTGTGGCCTGCCCGGCTGTACAGTATTTTTCCATAAACGGCACTTTTTTTTTTTTCGAAAAAAGTTATTGAACATGAAATGTATGTTTTTATTTTCTGCGGCTTTTGTCTGAAAAACTTCTCATCCTGAGAAGACGTGAGCGAGGTATGATAAAAAAAATGTAATTGGTCTTCATATAATATAGCCGTTATTCTTGTCAGATTTGAATGAAACCTGAATTTTCTCGACATATTTTCGAAACATACTCAAATATCAAATTTCATGCAAATCCGTCCAGTGAGAATTGAGTTGCTGCGTGCGGACGGGCGGACAGACCGGCAGATGTGACGAAGCTAATAGTAGCTTTTTCGCAATTTTCCGAACGCGTCTTTTAGTGTAACATAACAATGAAGAAGGAACTCATCTTCCCACACACGCTTTTTCACGTTATTAATCCAAGTTGAGAGAAGCGCAACAGACTAGGTTTAATGGCGTCAGTAACGTTATTTGTAAGGGAGTGGAGCCAGGACCTCACTGCGCATGTTCCATATTTGGCACCATGACATTGTACCTCTAGCTTTTATTGTTGTGGCAGCGGGTGGAGTGTGTAACTGTTCTTCTCGCAAGATTTAATCCTCATGGCGTGTGGGTGTGAACGGTAGGATATATAGTTTGTAGGGCGAGTAATTCTGTTATCAACCATGAACCTAAGTTTGGGTTTAGAACTTCCATGTTCTTATTCTGTAACAGGGGGCACTAAAACGGGTTTAATCCAAATACGGATCGAAGACTTTCTATTTCTACAAATACTTCAGTTGCACTGAAGTTTATTTAATCCAGGCTCACCGTGCTTCGTGACGGATGTCTTATTTGTAGGTCAGTGATTTTTGTAGCATCATAAAAAGCAGAGAACGGAAGGAACCAGTGGATATAACGTGGAATATCTTTGCCATGGAAACAGAAACAGTTGTATGCGAGGCTAAATGCGGTAGATACAGAGTATGTCTCGTGCAACAGAGCGGCGCATGTACTGACTTGGAATTCGAAGTATAGCAGGGAGAATGAGTTGAATGCTCATACTTTAACAGATGAGGAATTAAGAACTGCGCTCTTCTGGATCGTTACGCAGGGAGTAGTTGTAAGCTGCGTAATGACCCAGAAGAGTGCAGTTCCAACTACATCGTGGCAGAAGCCTGAAATCACGCACAGATGGGGAATTGTTTGTGTGTTCTAAATTATTATCTGTAGTTCTCGATATTGAATTAGTCGAGATGAAGTTTGGTTTTGCATGTGTGTGTGTGTGTGTGTGTGTGTGTGTGTGTGTGTGTGTATGCGCGTGCGTGCGTGCGCGTGAGCGCGTGTGCATGCTTACGTCCGCCAAAGAATATTCGCTTTGCGAGTTGAGATTCTCACAGCGGTGTTGATGAAGATGCGAATTTTCTGGGAGGTTACGCCGTGTATACTGTAAATAGCCCTCTGGGACGGCTTGATTCTGAAGGTGAAGGTATTACTTTCTTTCGAAACGTCCGTGACTGTTGACCATTCGTCATGACGTAACATCCCAAAAGACTAAACTGCGCTTTGTGGAGTTACAGAGTAAAGCTGTTGCATATTTGAGGAAATAAAGGCGCTGTTGTGAGAGGCGCATCGGCAACGAAGTCTTTTCGCGGAAACAAATACAGTGCTGTGACCTTCCGCCAGGAAATAAAAAAAAAGCCAGCCGAGAATTTCGATATTTCATTATCAAGGACAGGTACCGAATATATGAACTATGTAGACCCATTGTGAAACCCATGGCAGTGGGCCTAATCGTTTAACTGAAGGTATCGACTAATTGGCACAACCAAGTTATGCTTATCTGCATTGAAGGTGACTGCTATCGACAGCCAGTGTCAGTATGACTGATCCTGGTGCAGGAAAGTGGCAGGCTTCTGGTAATTCCATTACATTAGGTATTGTCCGTTCAAATTGAAATGGACGCTAACACGCCCCCGCAGCAGACCTGTACTGTCTTAGGCAAACTATTAGACTTTAATTTTAATATCACGTTTTTAACATTGCAGTTTTTTAGAAGTTGTTTTGGTTTTTTAATCTTGAATCTATCTTGCGGTATTGTGTTTGACACTCTTAGCTCAGAGTTTTGCACATTTGATCAGCATTGGAATGTGATGAACGGCGCACTTAGCCTTAACCACCCGATTCGCCTTGAAGTCGACGAACTGGCTATGTAACTGACGATAACAGGCGAACAAGACGAGGCCAAGACACTCGATACTGTCAGACGTTTGTGAGTAGAAACAAGTGCAGCCTGTGCTAATCCTTAGGTCTAATATGCAAGCTTATAATTTGAAGTAGGCATGTTTGTCAGATAAGTGCGGACCGTGTCGAGGAACCTGCAGACTGTTTGTCGCCGCTTCCGTTGGCTTGTCTTAGCCCTTGTCCTCTTCATCCGCTGTGTGTCTTTCCGCGCGGTTGACCCATCCCTGAATATGGAGGCAGCAAGTTATTTTGAAACGTAGGGTCCATCCTACCGTATTTGCACGATATAGCTTCCAAGAACACAGTAAAAGGTAAAGCAGTCCCATTACAGGCCCAGAGGGTTCCAGGAAGTTAAGGTTCCCAGATTTCGTAACAACGGCACCGGCCGCCTTTACCCCCAGGAAATGCTCCTGGTACTCATTTCTGTTAGAGGCTGAGTCGACCCCAGGGCCATAGTGCGATCGGAAGGATTTTATGTCAATAAAAAATCCACTGACACCAGCTGGGATCGAACCAGCGACCTAACGATTTGTAGCACAGCATCTTAACCACTGTGCTACCGCGGTCCCCTTCCAAAAACACAGTAGTCTGCATATTCACCGACGTGAGAGCCTGCAGCATTCCATCCAGTGAGTGGTGCTGCTCGTCTTAACAGCAATTTAAAATATCTGCGCAATAGAGAGGGTAGAGGTTGTGGTAATAAAGATGTACTTTGTGTTAATACATTCATTGAACGGTCTGTGTTCGGTGTGTGTAGCTGGGAGGCTGATTCTTATTACTCTGAAGTTGAAACGAAAGAAAAAGTGTCTGCCGCGTGTACTGGCAACACGCCCGTGACAGACTCGTTGGAATTACTAAATGAGAAACCACAACTGCGAGAGAATTCTTTCAGATCCATTGCATGGTGGCATTATTTTTAATATTCCCTGCAGACACCGAAACATTTGGTCATGCACCTCGCCCCTTGCGTAACACAGACACACAAATCACATGTCCGGGTGGTTGATCGTTTGCAACGAAGAAAGAACGTAGGGCTAACGATTGTGGCTTACTTTTGGAAGGCAGTCTGTTTCGAATGCCGGCTGCCCGAACGGAAGTGTTGCCAACGAAATACGGACCGGGACAATTTACCTTTCACATCTTTTTGTGTCCATCTGCTTTGCAGAGTGGTAAATAAATGTTATGATCTTTACGAATTTTGTTCCAGTACTAATGGAGACCAACTCTTTCCATGCGAATTCTAAGGAAAACGTCTTTTTTGTTTTGTTTTAGTATTGGCATGATCTGTATCGCAGTACGAGCTGAGAGAACGATTTTCAGAAGTCACAGACTATGCCAATAATCTGATTTGCATAGTGTTCTACTGGATATGTTGTATTTACGGGCAGATTAAAGCAGCTGAAGTGTGTACACTGACTTTCTTCCTTTCTCTTGGGCCCTAATGTCTTCCTCAGCACTTATTACGCCCATTCGAAATAAGAGGCAAAATAATGTTTTGTATTTTCGTATTTATATTCGCAGACATTAGACGGCAAAACAGAAATCCTGAACCGAATGGTATCAAACGTTCCCCGAATTTAATGTGATCTTAATTTCTTCGGTAATTTGAAATTTTGATTAGTGCCGTTTCCAGATGTTTTTAATTTTTTCATATTTTCCGGTGACTTATTAGACTATGCGTGAATTTGTTGTAAATTATGTTGTTTGATGTAAGAGTCAAACGAAAGAAAATACGTGTTGTGGCTGAAATCAAGGCATTCTATCACATAGTCGCCTTTCGCATGGTCAGTAGATTATATCAGCGATTTGAGTTTTATAAGTTGGAGAGGTTATGTATTGTGGAATGACACGAGAGAGTATTACTGATATAATGTTCAGGTTTTGCTCCGTCGTCAGGTTTGTGATATTAACACGAAAAAGCTCCATACCTAATCATTTCTGACGTTTGTGGTTTATCTTCTTGCCAGTTTTAAACGCGTAGCACCAATAATTTATCACGATGAAACCATGGTTTGTACAAGGTGTGTGAAGGCTATTTTTTTTTTAATGTTGTGCCTGTACATTCCATGTAATACGACATGTTTCTTATTATAAACATAAGAAATAAGAATTCACATAATAAAACCAACAGATGCACTAAGGTTAAAATTTAAAGTTTTAGGTTCTTGTGACCGTGCATCATGGAACGTATAGTGGAGAGAGATAAACCAACAAGATGCAACTAATCCGATGTTTATTATCAAACTTGTATCTCAACATGTTTCGGGCATCAATTATGCCAATCGTCAGGAGAACAAGACCGTGTATTACTGCATATGGTGTTCTGCCTATGTTAACCTTTCATAAATGCCTGTTGAATGTGAACGCGGGTGTAGCTTATAATAAGACCCTAAGAAGTGCTAATTGAGCTTTGGTTATACATATAGATAGATTTTAGGTTCTTGTGACCGTGCATCATGGAACGTAGGGTGAAGAGAGATAAACCAACAAGATGCAACTAATCCGATGTTTATTATCAAACTTCTATCCAACATGTTTCGGGCGTCATTATGCCAATCATCAGGAGAACAAGACCGTGTATTACTGCGTATGGTGTTCTGCACTGGTTGTGCTGGCCGTGGTTGTGTAGAGCTGGGTCGTAAGCTGTGTGTACTATGTGAAGGTTACTGTTCGAACATGTCAATAAATATCTCTGCGTACGTGTACGTTGATATGGTTAGCTGAAACGCCAAAATCTTGTGTGTGTGTGTGTGTATAAAAGGGAAAGGGATCCCGTTACAGGCCCGGTGTGGCCCAGAGGATGGGTAGAGGTATAGCTCTACTCTTCCATGACCGCGGCACTAGAAGGGGGTGAATGGTCAGCAGCACGCCCTGGCCGCACTTTGCTCCCGGGAAAGACTCGTACCCATTTTACAGGAGGCTGGGTGGGCCCCAGGACCGGTCTGGACGGCCGGAAAATCTCGTCCCCACCGGGATTCGATCCCGGACCGTCCATATGTACATATATTGATATGATAAGGGCCTTGATGATCTTACTGTTGTGTGCTGTCCTCGCAGCACCTTCGTTAGGGCCTACTTTCCACACCACATGTTCATAAATTTTCTTATAGTTTACATTTTTTTTTACTAGGTCTTGACCTGTTTTAAGGTTCTATCCAAGTATTTGCCCGTGAGGACAGAGTGTAGCGCGGAAACAATTATGATGGCGTGTTTCAGAGCCGTGATTTGGATCCGGGACTAACGAGTCGTATTTTGGTGTAGGATCGATACGTACAGTGGCGTGCCGGAAGCCCGCGGCGGAATTCAATGGTCAGGGTACGAATACGAAGGTTGCCCGAAAAGTTCTGCAACTCAAATTTTTATTGTCAGTAATTACATAATTATTTGGACATACCTTTAAAATAACTATGTGGGAGTATTACATAGTTCATTTTTCTACGTAATCTCCATTCACATCAACAGCCTTGGCATCACTCCCCTTTTTGTACTAGTTTGAATTTTGCACTCGCAGCCACTTCTTCACTTCAGTAATCTCGTCATCACTCCCAAACCTATTCCAGCGAATGACGTTATCTGAGGGCTTCAAAGAGGTGGAAGTCTGAGGGAGCAAGATGTGGGCTGTAATATGGGTGAGCAAGAACAGCCCAACCTATTTTTGTGATGGCTTTGCGTGTTTTCATACTTTTGTATGATCGTGCGTTGTCGTGTTAAGATGGATTTCAGCAACGTTTTTGTGAGGTGAAACTTTGTTGAAACGCTTTTGCAAGTTTTTAAATGTTTGAATATACAGTTCTGAGTTAATGTTTTGACCTCTTGGCGTAATGTCTACCAAAAACACCCATTATGCCTCCCCCCTCTCCAGAAGAAATAGTGGCCATGACTTATCCCGTTGCATTAGTGGCCTTCAGCTTCTTCGGAGGAGAAGTGTTGGATGGTACTGTTCTACTGACTGTCTTTTTGTCAGCTTTTCAAATTGATGGTGTCATGTTCCATCCTCAGTGACGATCCGTGACGAAAAGCCTTCACCACTAGCCTTGTAACAGGAGAGCAAATCTGAGCTTTTCGCATATTTTTGTGATAGTCGGCCAGGCTTCGTGGAACCCATCGAGCACACAGTTTTGAATATACAAAAGTGTCAGTGTTGTTCACAGTTCCGTTTATACTGAGAGCTCATTTTCAGTCTTTCTGGTTGCAATCTGTCGGTTGTTTCGAATGAGTTTTTCAGCACGTTCAAGAAACGTCAGAGTAGCTTCTGCTGCTGTTGGCCGGACAGAGCGACGCGCGTGAACGAGTTCGGCTTGGCCTTTCGCAGAAACTGCAATTCGTGAAGTCCGACTAACAGTGCTTTTAACAACGGCATTGACACCTCATACACTTTTTAACCTTTTGTGAATGAGCATTACTGATCCCTTCGCCATGAAAAATTCAGCAACAGTTCGTTGTTTAAAACGCACATCACCATACAACCTCAGTGATTGTTCCAAGATCGTACAGTTAGGCCTGTTAAACTGCAGGCGACGTATAATTAATTGTACCCTTAGAGCGAGGGTCAAGAGCTATAGGACGTGAAGTTGCCATATCTAAACGCCATGTCTGCAAGTAGTGACAAGGAACTGGACAGAATGAGGAGAAAAGTTTCTTTGAAATGTGAAGACACTGATACAGGAGTACACGGTATAACATCGTGGAAGACATCGTTAGAATCACGACTCTGAACATATCAATTTTACAAATTGTATACTTGTTTAAGTGTGCCGACGTGAAAATAACACGTGCGTAATGGAGTGTATCCATATTCGTGATTTGTGCTTAATAAGTTACTGAGAGGGAGGACAGTAATTGAATATGCGTCAACCCGTACATAGTGGAGGACGTCCGGTTTTGTGTGGTAGTTTATTAGACATATCACATGAAAACGGACGCTCCCTACTGTGTATCACAGCAGCATCAACCACCTCGTGACGCGTTGATGGGCTAGGATAAAGAAACCTTAAGGATATAAAGAGGGTTGTGTTCGTGTTAACGGAATTCGTGTGTTGGTTGTCTGGGTGCCTTGACGTGGTCATTCTAAGGACTTACGCTAACAATGACAGTATGTCCTTCTAGTGGAGAATAACTTCGGATGTTTGTCTTTTGAGTTAGAACCCCCGAATGGCTTGGTCACGTAGGCTGAAGGCGGAGAATTGCGAGCAGCGCGTCTTTTCTTAATTATAGCTCGACATTCGCCCTAATACTTAGAAGTCATGGAAGGCGTGTCGTAATTGTCTAAGAGTCCAAGGCACAGTTTGCCCTGTAGCGGCAGCGTTGTATGCAAAGGAATGTATCGAACTTCCCACAGTGGCATTGAGTCCATTTCTAATATCGGGGTAAAATTGTCGGGAGTGACACAGTTACATATATTGCAGTAATGAAGACTGCTATTATTATGTCTTTCATTTCAGAAACATACCTGAAACTCAGGCGCAGTAATTCACCGTTCGTTCAAACGTACGTTGGCGGGAAACTATATGGATGAACAGACATTAAGGAGTAAAGCTTCACGGTTTCTGACTTTAGACGTTGTACAGCTTGCAATCATAAGCTCATATAGGCTTGTATGTAGGGTGTTTAAGAAGGAATCTGCTGTTCTTCTGTACAGCGTTCTTAAGGATAAATTAAGTAGATATGACCAGAACACCTATATCCGAAGTTGAACGGTTACGGAGAAAAGGAGGAGATAAGTTGTAAAGATAGAGATTTGTTACAGCTCTTGATAAGTCCATCTGTCCTGAAAATCGGGCTTATGTTCACATGACATTTGTGAATGGGAGTTACCGCAGAATGAAGATTAAGCCAACGCGTAGTGTATTGATTGAGTTGTTTCGGTAATCGAAGTGACCGCATGTTTTCTATAATTGCTTGAATGCTGTTTCTGCAACACCACATAATTGTAGTAAAAACAGCGCCTGCGGAATTTTAATTGACGTTAAGTGTAGGTCTTACATTTGGAACACCTAACTGGTTGTTACATCCCTTCGCAAGAAGAACGTGCTGTATACTGCACGAAACGTCATTTCGTTATAAGCTATTGCTTAGGGTCTGCCTGTCCCAAAATACACTCTTTGTACCATTGTTGGCGAGTTGATTAGCAGAAATGTTGAACTGGCAAAGACGAATACGTGAGGGACATCGCCTGTCTTTCAACTAGTCTGTAGAATGAAGGAAAATAAATTCTGTGTGTGGGGAATGGAGGAGATTGCATAACGAGGAGCCAAATGAATTGTACTCCTCACCCAATATTGTGCGGGTGATAAAATCGAGAAGAATGAGATGGGCTGGGCATGTGGCGAGTATGGGTGAGGAGAGGGGGTGTATAGGGTCTTGGTGGGGAAGCCGGAGGGAAAGAGACCACCGGGGAGGCTTAGGCGTAGATGGGTGGATAATATTAGGACGGATCTCCAGGAGGTAGGATGTGGGTATGTGGACTGGATTGGGCGGGCCCAGGATAGAGATAGGTGGCGGACGCTTGTGAGTGCGGTAATGAACCTTCGGGTTCCGTGAAATGGGGGAATTTCTTGACTAGCTGCAAACCAGTTAGCTTCTCAAGAAGGACTCTGCACCATGAAGTAAGTAAGTAAGTATTTTTTTTTTATACGAGTGTGGATAATAAACGTTTGTAATCCTTAATATTCGAGAAGCCGAAGTCGCTGAAATTTTAGGTTTTGTTGATCTGTACGACAGAAGGCCCTAGTTTTCAGAGTATTGTGATTCGAGAAATGTGTGCGGGAGGGGCACTGCGTCGGGATTTCACCGTGGTGACCCCCAATGGAAGTCGGAGGATTTATACGCTTTTTTTTTTGCCACGGAAATAGTCGGCCAATAGAAGAAAACCTTTCGGTCTTACCAACGATGGTGCGGTTCTTCTCTGTGACAGTTGTCCAGCAGCACATGCCACGTGAGATGCGGAGCTTGGTTGAAAATTTCGGTTGGCATCATCCCCATAGAACCGGAATTTGTTACCCAGCGATGTTCCTCTGTTTCCCGCCTGGCAGGTAATCATTTCACCTGCGATGAAGATGTGAAGTATAATTTCATCACGTGGCTAACGCAATAGGCGCTTACTTTGTGTATCTCCGAGATGGTCAGAATTATCTCATGTTGTGCCAAGTGCCTGAACCGTCTAGAGGACGGTGTTAGACACCTTCATTCATTACAGTCATTTTCTTCTATTTAGGTCTTGCTTTTGATGTATAGGTGCTGTAAACTTGAGTACTGCGCTCTTCTGGGTTATTATGCAGCGAGTAATGGTAATTTTTTACCGACGTTTCGGGACCTGTCGGTCCCATCTTCCGGGTTCAAGAATCCAAAAGATAGCGAGTTGTCCCAATGCGTGGTGTGTGGGTGTTCACCTGTGTCCCGCTATCACAACTGTTACAATTTCTTCTATCACGGTACGTCTCTCTCCAAAGCCGCACTGACTACGACACTCCCCTCCTTCTCAAATACTTGCATCAACGCTACTGGCTGACACCACGCCACTGAGACTTTTCATCGCCCACGCTCTTCCCTATATAAACCCCATATTGGGACAGCAGGCTTTCTTTTGGATTCCTGGACCCTGAAGATGGGACCGATAGGTTGTCCCGAAACGTCGGTAAGGAATTATCAATACTCGCTGCGTAATAACCTAGAAGAGCGCAGTTCCCATCTACTTCGCGGCGGAAGCCTGAAATTACGCATGTTGTAAACTTACTTTCTGATCTACTTTGATAAATTAAAATACCCTCCGCTAAGGGTACTGCATTCTTTATGTTTGGCTTACGACTGCTAGGCTACTGGCAAAGTTAGCTTAATCGCTTCGTGTCCGGAAATAGGAGAGACATTACTGTGTAAGGTGTATCGTTTAATGTGTTCGGAGGTTAATGACTGTTGGTAATATGTGTATGTCGATAGTAGTATGAGAAGCAGAGTTTTACCTGTCATTGGTAGCGTAAAAGGGGAAAGCCACTGATACGGCAGAAGAACAAAATGGCTGGTTGGCAGACAAAAAGATGCTACTTCGAACTGAAGGACCGCTGCAACAATGGAAGAAGGAAATGCCACGCTGGTGAAGGTAAAACACACCGCATCAAATTCAAGATGCACTGAGACAGTCGGAAACGAGGTCTTTCCTGGAGAATTTGTAGTGAAATAGTATCGCGTAGTTCATGCATTGAATGTGGAAAGGGAAGAAGAAATACCACGAAAACCTGTGACACCTCGTACGAATATTTTGATTAAGTCAGCGAGGTGAACGGTCTGTAGTTGGACACTGAGTTACGAAGCCCGCTAGGGGGTAAGAGGTTTTTGTTTTCTGCAAAACGTCCAGACATGCTGTTGCCACCCAGCGTCCTATGTACTGGGTAGTGAGCTGCTTTTCCGGGGTAAAGCGGCCGGGGCATAATGTTGACCACTCACTGCCGTCTAGCGTTGAGGTTAAGAATGAGTGGAGCTGTACCTCTACTTGCCTTATATGCCGTTATGTTGTCGACAGGGACAGCCTTTTCTCTCTACTGGAGTCTGCTCAGCCTCGTGTCCAATGGGTCCCCTGAATTATGTTCTCCGAACTGAAGTGGTCGCTTATCTCTTATACAGTGCAGCAGTTAACAGTTTGCAGTTTTACGCCCCGTCATCCTTATAGGATTTCGTGAAATGTTGCTTAGGCACAGACTCGTCTCCACTAATTTGTGTGTTCATATTTTGTTTTGTTTTTGTCCATGTGTCTGTCTTTACTGATGCATTACGTAATACTATGCTGAAAGTACCCAGATGTTTGTCCCGTGTATGCAGTGGGCCTACGCCATGATGGCATCGGTTGTGGACGTGAAGAGATCATGGGGTCTAGGTGAGTTACATGATGTCGGTGACTCATAAATTTGTGGCTCGCTGTGAATGTCGCAGTTTACGTAAGAACAGAAAATGATCAGTGGGAGGTTACGGAACTGTTCGAATTTCTCGTGTTCCTCGTATCGCCGTGGAGGTATCGCTGATGAAGCGTCTGGGGCTCTTTCGCATTCCCTGTGCGTGGTACTGTAGGGTCTACAGATCGATATAACGATGCCCCAGACACTGCCAGCAATTGACGTGACGAGGCGGATGAAGTGTGACGGTCCGCATGTACTTCAGAATTTCTTTTTTGCTGATAGAAATTTTGGTGTTGCTGAACGGCGTGAACGAACATCTTTTCTGTGCAACTCCTTTCGCATTGCAAGGGGGTATATTTTGTGACTCGTAAAGAGCTTTTGGCCAATCAGTCTTTCTGGTGACTTGATTCTAGGCATGTTGGAGGGAGTAGGTCTGGAATTTTCAATCGCATTTAGTTGTTATATGGACACTACATGAATAATGTATAGCCTGTATGCACACACATCCAGAATAATTTAATGTCTGCGAGTCAACGGAAATTGTTTTCTTAAGGGTGGGTGGGAATGTGCACAGCGTAAGGATCACATATTCCAGGGTACTTGGCCTTACGTCTTGGCCGTGATAGTCGTTTGTTGAATACGACTCGTGGTGCAGCATCTTGCTTTGAAAATTTTGTGGTCTTTAAGCTGAAAATAAAATTCTTGGGTTTCATGAAAGTCGAAGGTTTGTTACGAAGGCCTGCCACTTAACCGAGGCCTGAATGACGTCATTGAAATGGGCGCTCCTGCTTATTTTTAAGGTCATCCTAGTGGTCTGTTGCTACGTGATATTCTGACTGGAATGTAACGAACATATCTCATCTTCTCTGTGCTTTTTGCATGTCCGATCAGCTCATTCTTCTTGAACTTGTTATCCGTATAATGCTGAGTTAAGAGGAGAAAAGTTGAAGCTTCTTGCATGCATTTTTGCTGTATTTTCTTGTTCCTTTCTTTTCGGTCTAAATATGTAATACATTTTATCCTTATTGCTGAAAAGTAAATTTCTTCATCTGCACGCCGTTTTGGCATAGAGGGAGAGAAGAGACTTGGCTGGACTTGTTAATCTCGGCACTAGATGGGGTCACTGTTTAGCCTCACTTCGCGGCCGCTTTTTCCCTTGGGAGAGATCTCCCGTTAGTCATTGAAAAGAAGACTGGGTCGGCTGTGGAGCTGATCTGGACGTTCTGGAGACGAGAAAAATCTGTACTTGCCGGGAATCGAACTTCGTTTTCTTTGTCGTCTAGCCCTTTGTCTAGTCACTATGCCAACTACATTATCCCGGCTTATTGCGTATACAGATTGGAAATCGTACGTTCGCGTTATTGTAATTGACCTGGAAAACTGTGCGTTGTCGAGTCATATGAAAGGGTCATCAGCAGTTAGTATGGCTGGTGTTAATGAGCAGCTGTACAAAGAACAAGGGTCAGTGTTGTTTAAACGCTAGTGTTTCTTGATGTGCAGTTGGTTTGAAGAGTGTTGTGTAGATGGCACTTGTGTTGCAATGGGAAGTTTTCTACTATATGAATGTTCATGTTATTGGTAATCGAATTTTAAAAGCAGGTTTAAATAAATTTTAACTTGTATAAAAAAAAACCTGAAATATTTATAACTAGTTGCCTTCAAAACAATACAGTAGAACTCCACTCGTCCGGATTAATTGGGACGGCAAGTCATCCGAATATGTAGAAAATCCGGATAATGGAATTTTTATTTGAAAATAGGCTACATTGGCAGTTTGAAGTTCGGTTGTTACTACCGACAGTATGTTGCGTCAGAACCTTTCGACCACACCCGATTTGAAGTCCCAGAAGCCATAACGCTCTGCTATACTTGATCCGATAACCGGTAATTTCAAGGCAAGTTAGTTTTGTAGAATTCTCGACAGATTTGTCCGAAGGGCCAAGCCGATCCGGATAACCAGTGTCCGAATAAGTGGAGTTCTACCTACATAGGTTTATGGAATTTGACATCCCTAGATGGCGTTGCTGTTGTTTACCCAACAAGCCGTTGAATTTCTGACGTCATAAATATTTCTCATATGTCGCAGTGACTTGTGTTTGTGCCCTTCTCTTTCATTTCGTATTTTTCGTATCTTTTGTGAGGTTAACGAGCCGTGCGAATTTGAGTAGTAAGCAAGACTTTCATACCAGGTGAGGCTGCCTTTGAACTGCAGGTACTTACTGTGGTAGGTGACCGCTATATCGTAGTTGGGCGAGAGGAGGCTTAATTTGTGGATTCGAATTCGGCTTGTGTCTTAGATGTTTACGTCATCCAGACTCCATACTGATCGCCATAACATCCGGAATGCACACCTTTCATCCCACCGCACGCAACAGCTCGAGGTGGGTTTATACCACGGTCGGTTCGTACTTGTAAATAAGGAACTGCCGAAAGGTTATGGAAAAGCGATTGTGAAGATTCAACGAATCCGAGAAATCGTTTGCGAGAGGCAGTAATTGTTTACCGAATATTAGTCCGGAATGCAAAAAGATGTGGTTGTCAAGATTGAGCGAACCCGAGAAATCGCTGTGAGAGACATTGATTTTTTTTTCACTGGATTTCAGTCCAAAATAAAAAATCTGATTGTTACCATCTCGTAATATTTTGCGCCACGTGTTCAGGCACATATCTTTACTTTTGGACTGTCATCAGAAAGAACAGTGTGGCAGCGGCAGTAGCGCTTTTCAGTGTCAGACATTGATTTTTGTGTGGTAATAGATTGGCCTATGTGGAAATGGAGTGTGGTGTACGGTAAAGATTTTGGCTTCATGACTCCCGTACCTACAGAGTGCTACAATAGCCATTATATATAGCTGTCTAGTCTGCGACGTTCCTGATCTCTACAGTGTACGTTCGTTGAGTTGAAATGTTATTAAGGACCTGATATTTTTTTTTGCAAATTTGGGGACGAGTGTATAGTTTCCAAACATTTGTGACGATCTCCTGTACTTTGGTTATTACGTCCGTGCCTGAACCCTGCGGAAATTGAATTTTTATACAAAAGTGGGTTGAAAGTAAATCAGGTGATTGTGCCGAATCACGGATTGGTACTGCACACTGCTGAATCAGGAAATGAAAAATCCCTCTTTATGTGTGTGATTTCTGGATTGCTGTAAGTTGCTTCTGTTATTCGTGAGTTCATAGAAGGGCATGCTAACCATTTGGTAAATTTTTGTATGAAGTTTGAAAGTGATATGAATCGTGAAAATCGCGCAGAAACGTGTTATTACTGCCATCGATTTTGTAACGAGCGTAATCGCAGTGTCTTGGGTAACTGCCGTAACTGCCGTAACAGGGCAACTGCCGTAACAGGGCAACCTTCGTGTTTGAAGTTTTTTTTTTAACTTGTTTGATGGCTGTAATAGAAAGTAGGCCGGTCCCAGTGGCCGCGCGGTCTAAGGCGTAGGTCTGCGACTGCTCGCCTGCAGAGATTTTGGGTTCGAATCCCACCGGGGGCATGGATATCTGTCTCTGCGACGAGCTGATCGCTCGTCTAGAGGAGTCCTACCGACTGTGTTGCATCGTTGTGTGTGATCTAGAAACCTCGTGAATGAGGAGACCCTTGCCCGCTGGGGGGGGGGGGTGGGCTGTTGCGCCCCCCCAAAAAAATAGAAAATAGGCTTGGTTACCTAGGAAACGCGGGACTGCTCTATGTATGTATATCTTCCCCCTACCCCCACACATACAGTTGATATGTAATAGGTGTGGTTGGAGTGGAGTCGTAGGGCTGTCTCACCCCACGTAAATGGCAGTACGTAATATGAAGCAGTGGGTCGCGTAGTTTTAGCGCAAACCTAAGGTTTCTGCCTACTAAAGCAAAGATTTGTGGCTTCTCATCCCAGTTAATACAGTTTTTGTCATCGGATTTGAATGAAGCGCGAGTTGTGTAAGAGGTTTCAATCTTTGGTTTTTAATTCGGTTGTTTGGCGGCTTTGATTTATATATATATATATATATTTAATTATTTTATTTTATCCTAATTTCGAGCCGGAGTAGCGTAGTTGGTGTGGCGACTAGGCTACTGACTGGACGGTCCGGGGTTCGAATGCCAGTAGGGGCAAAATATTTTTCTTTTCTCCAGGTCGTGCTCCGGGGCCCACCCAGCCTCCCGTTTACTGGGTACCGGCGTTCTTTCCCGGGGTAACGCGGCCGGAACGTGAAGTTAACCACTCGCCTTAATATAGTGCAGAAGTTAAGAATGAGTAGAATTTTACTTTACTCCACCTATATGCCTTCGTGGGAAATCTAACCTCTATCCTAATTTCATTTGGCCCCATTTTCCTACAGGCTGTTAACGCTACAGTTCTTCTCATTGTTGGAAGTTGCGCTCGTGTAGTGGGGTCGGCGCGAAGTACTGAATGATGAGGCCGCGTCGCTTCATATTGCAGTGTTCGCAGTTTCGCTCTTCTGTCCTAACATATTGTGTGGAATCATGGAGAGATTGATATTGTCACGGAAGGTAAAGTTCTCCCATTGCCTAGAAGTACCACAAAATGAAGGTATAGGGTGAGTAAGGGATCGCCTCTGTGGTCTAGTGGTCAGAGTTTCTGGCTACAGATACAGAGGTCCCGGGCTCGATCCCCGGCGTTACCAGATTTTCTGAGTAGTAGTGGGTCCACTCAGCCTCGTGAGCCTCGTGAGGTCAATTGAGGAGCTACTTGAATGAAAAAAAAAGTAGCGGCTCCAGGTCTAGAAAACAGAGATTAACGGCTGTGGGGACCCGTTGCGCTGACC
>Ga0131853_10008359_pt1 | contig 18865 bp, 10 predicted proteins | sample TergutLab28metaG_FD_92764 | JGI IMG/M metagenome (GOLD analysis project Ga0131853, IMG submission 92764) | Labiotermes labralis P1 segment gut microbial communities from Petit-Saut dam, French Guiana - Lab288 P1 (version 2) (version 2) | ecosystem: Host-associated > Arthropoda: Insects >...
GCCCTCAACTACAAACCTCGAGGAAGAAGAGATCGTGGACGCCCCAGGAAACGATGGCAATGCGTCGATGCCGGAACAGGTCAGACGACCTAATCCATGGAGGAAGATGATGATGATGATGATTTATAATCGGATAGAAAATGAAAGATGGTTTATTTGTGTCTATTAACTATATTCTCATAAACGTAAGTGTATTCAAATTATTGAGTTCATAATCGTAGAGCAAAACTCTGCTCCAGCATGTTCACAAGCAAGGCAACTTATAAAGGACGGGAGATAAAGTATGCGTAGGCCAAAATTTCCTGAATTCATGTTTCATATGTGCGATCAAGAAATTGAACGACAATTTTGCTAAAATTGTCTATAGCTAAAAATCAGGAGACAGTTAATTTAAGCTGTTCGCAAGATGGCGTAATACAATACTCTCTGATCTTTTTAACTACGAGATAATTCATAATAAAACGACTGAAATTTTTAAGAGAGTTGCCTTTTATTAGTCGTTTCAGTTGTTTCCTAAATTTACGTTCTTCTTGTTTCTGCTGCATATGTCAATATGCAGCCATTTCTGTAGACTCTTGCTTTTCATTCTGTTTGTAAATATTTACTTGTCTGTGTAGTGTAATTTCGGTACACAAATGTGCTGGCTGCTTTGTTGTCTTTATTGTTAGTTCTCGTTTGAAGAGTTCCGTCCCTTGTTACTGCAGTTTTCAAAGACGTAGAACTCCTTACATATTTAATGACATAATTATGTGTTCCCTGCTTGCAATGCAATGGCTCGTTTCATGCCCTCTGTGTTTTGGTTGACAGAGTGAACAATACGGTAAAAAGTCTGGTGAACCTTTGTTGAGCTTACATCTCAACAATATACTGGAGATTTTTTTTCTGTTTGTATGGCACTATAACCCAAAATCGAGCCTAGGCCGCCTCGTTCTTGACGTTCCTGTATCACACACAGTTAGACAGACAGACAAACACACACACACACACACACACACCGGCTAGAACTCCTCTAAACGAGTGATCAGCTCGTCGAAGAGGCCGCTGCCTTCACGAAACACAACAAACGGATGAGACGAACAGCCCTTCCATCAGCGGGAGTCGAACCCGCGATCCCAGTAATCGAGAGGCCGCAGACCTATGCCCCAGACCACACAGCCACCGGGATCGGCTGGAAGATTGTCAATCTCGTGATTCTGAAGTATGAATTCTGAGCTGTTTTTAATTAAGCAGTCCTGTCGTATTAATTGGTATGTCCTACCGTTGTGAAAATATTTGACTAACGCTGAAAATATTGCAGTGATGGAGTTACCGCGATCTTCGCAGTATGATCTGTGTTTACAGTGTGTCTTACGTGATGAACAAAGTGAAGGTATATAGTATTCGTTTCTAAGTTTCTGCGACTAATTATTCCTTTAATCCATTTTTTAATCTGTGAACCTAACCCATACGCATATAATTTAATACGTAAAAATTTATGTGTTAAAGATTTATAAGATTCCATGATTAAGTTTAAAGCTAATCTATTATTTCTTAACTTATCGGTCGCGACCAAAGTTTGAGTTACGAAGCTGTTCTCTGTGGGTCGTGAAAATATCTCATGCATTTGCTTACTACTAACTCACAGTACTTTGATAAGTGTAATAAACGCAGTATTTTCGTCAAAGTAATCTCTCGTAGTGACACTGTAGCGATGTTGGATTGACTGTCGTGCTATAAAAATGACACAGACTATTGACTACAGGGTTGCCATCTTTTCAGAGAAAAATTGTTGGATCAGGAAAACAAAATTATCGTTTGAAGTCATCGTACGGTGGACAAAATTTTCTCAATTTGAGAACTATCTTGCAAAACGCGGAAAAATTCAAATTTACAAAACCGTGAAACTAACTCTAGATGTGAGAGCCATAAGAAGAGTCACTGCGCTAAACGGAGGCTCATGCGGAAGTATATATGCGTATATACTTACCTTCATTGCATTAAACAATTAAAATATCGCTTCCGTTACACCAGTCTTGTGAATTTTATGTTTACTGGACCGTGCATCATCTTGATAGTTGAATAAAGACAGACCAACTTGATGTCACTTGCTTTATTATTTCATTATTTACTGCTCAACATGTTTCGGATGTTAATACATCCATCCTCAGGCGCTTGCGACTTATTTGTTGAGTTATTTCATGGGTTGTATTGCTCTGGTTCGATGTGTGTTGGTGTTACGGTGTGGTTTGGCTGGGGTGGTGTGGTATCCGAATGCAGGCTGAAGCACTACTCATCCTGCATCCGAATACCACACCACCCCAGCCAAACCACAACATAACACCAACACGCATCGAACCAGAGCAATACAACCCATGAAATAACTCAGCAAATAAGTCGCAAGCTCATGAGGATGGATGTATTAACATCCGAAACATGTTGAGCATTAAATAATGAAATAAAAAGCAAGTGACATCAAGTTGGTCTCCCTTTATTCAACTACCTAGTCTTGTCTTTTTAATTTAACACGTGTCTTTATTTCTGACTCCTGGGGTCGCGGGACAAAGCTGTTGGCCTAATCTTGAATCGGAGCTTAAACATTTTGAGAAACACTGCTCTAAATCATGTTTCATCGCGCCCAAGTAATAGATACGCCCCATATAACGTTCAAGCGTTTTAGAAACAGCAATATTGCACAGACTGGCGCATCGAACAAACTTTTTACTTCTAGTTGCACTATGTACGAGGAGAACTTGGGGCAAAAAGGAGAGAACAAGCTGCAAGCAGAAGAAACCCGAGGACAGTAAAATAACTTTAAGAAGGAAAGGGGAAGGATATAGGGAAAAAATGAGACAGAATTGTCAGTGTGCAGAAATATTAGAATAAAATATCCCGGATCTCCTGGCAAATAAAAAGGACCTTTAGCCGACTGTGAAACAGCAGAACTTTTTCGGGTTGGGAAGACTTGAAGATGGAGGCAACAAGTTCTTCCGAAGCTTCATACTGTTTATCAAACTGCAAAGCGCCACATGTAGAATGAAATATTTTCTTTGACAGTGTATACGGGCTTGCGGGAAATCTGGCGACTTGAATGAAAATAAAACTAGACAAATTTGGGGGCAACGTAACGTCATGTGCAGTGAAACAGACAGTAAGAGCAGCTGTGCTATGTTACTACATAACAAGGATCTTCGTGATCTGCACTCCATACCAATATTGCTCGGATTACGGCATCAAATAAAGAAGAATGAGATGGGTGAAGAATTGAGCACGTATGGGGTGAGGAGAGGTGCATGCAGGGGTTTGATGAGGAAACCTGAGGGAAAGAAACTACTTGGAAGACCTAGGAGAGGATGGGAGAATAATATAAAATGGATGTTCACGAAGGGGTTGGGGGCATGGACTGGATTGATCTGGTTCAATATAGGGATAGTTGACGAGTTCTTGTAAACGCGATAATGAACATTCTAGTTCCGTAAAATGCGGGAATTTCTTGACTAGCTCAGAACCTCTCGGCTTCCCGAGAAGAACTTTGCTCTATTGAGTTAATTATTGGTCCGAGACCTTAGAGGAAGAGAGGCAACAGCAGAACAATTACTATGTGTGAAGTGACGTCAAGGCAGTCCAAGTCGATGACAAGGAAATACGAGAAATTGATAACAGTCTGTCGGAGAGGTGCTGTGGTCAAAACAGCCAGGGGCGAAACAAACATATTTTCCTTCGATTTCCTCGACAATTTACTATTCCCATTCAGAAGAACTCAGTAGAACGTTTATTTACGTGGAAAGAAACAAAACCGTGTTTGTATATTTTCATGCTTTCTAACTTCTTGCACCAGATTTCGTCCTTTTAACCTGACAGCCGCTGAGATAGCTAGGAAATGTCGCCTTTCGCGCTTCTCGTAGGTTCTGTACGATGTGCAAAACACTCCGTTACTGCATACTATCCTGTCATTTGAATCCAGTCCATACAAGCATGCCAGTATTCCTTTAACAGTTTAATGTTACTCTCTCAACCAGATATATATAATTTATGTTTTATATTTGACGTTCTTACAGTGTAACTAAGTTGTGTGTTGTCAGGTAGAGGTCTCTGCGACGAGCTGATCACTCGTCCAGAGAAGTCCTACCGACTGTGGTGCGTCGCTGTGTGTGATCTAGAAACCTCGTGAATGAGGAGGCCCTGGCCCACTGGGGGCTGTCGCGTCAGAAACAAACAGTGTAACTAAGCCTATCCATTTGTGGGATATGACGCCGTGTGAAGGACTATTAACGTTTCAGAGAAATTCATTGACTTCACATTCCCGGTAGAAGATTAAGAAGAATCAGAAAGATGTGGAGAAGAGACGACCGGTTTCGAGGGCTACGAGAGAACTGATATAAACTGATGTATTTTGATGGATTAGGTTAGTAAAAAATACCAGTTTTTAGGCGCGTTCGCAAAATTGCGAAATGCGACTATTAGCTCAGCCATGTCCATCCGTCCGTCTGCATGGAACGTCTCGGTTCCCACTAATAGGATTTTCAAGAAATTTGTTATTTTGCGAAATAATGTCGGGAAAATTAAAGATTTATTAAAATCGGACAATAATAACGAGTACCTTACACGAAGACCACTAGATATTTTTGATCATATCCTACTCATTTCTTCTTAGAATGAGAAATGTTTCAGACAAAATTTGTAGAGGAAATCAGAATTGACATTTTGTGTTCGATAACGTTTTAAAAAAATCATATCATTTATGAGATAATGTGTAAAAATATTGTAAAGCGGGGCAGGCCACAGATGACAATGTGGCGCATGCGCATTGCATGCTGGACACCAAAGGCCCCCCCCCCCCACACACACCCAGAATATACCATACTTATTGCTTTTCCACTACAACAAAGTTTGCACGAACGCGCCTCAATGTGACGTTTGTACGTCTGCCTTGCCTGTCATGTTTATATTTATTTCAGTTCATAATTACTCAAATCGATGGCCAAACGTTGCTCCAGTTGCACACGCACATAAGTCTTGTTGATAGAAATTAATCTAATGATAATTAGGAACCATTTAATGCTCGCTTTTCTCTCTATTGTTAAATGGGATTACAAGATTTGTTTAATGAATAAACTATATTATCATTTCATTGTAGTTTATGTTAAGAAAGCGATGGAAAAATATTCCCATCTGATAGTGTTGAATATTCACATATTGTTCTCAAATTCAGGTCTAAGGGACTGTATTTCCTCGTGTTTCTCAGTTTAATAAACTGAGCTGCTGAACGATAGATTAAAATCCTGCCAGGTTTTTTTAAATACAAGTGACTACAAAGTTAATACAGGATACCGAGTGTCTTACTCGTATACCTACTATGTTTGCCTGTTGCAATGGCAGTTACATTTCTCCTGCATAGACCTGTGCTCTGAGGGTGTGTTCTTCATCTCGGCTTTCTCTACCTATTCATCTCGTTGAAGTAACAAATAACTACGTCACAAGAACAGTCATTCCAGGAACGTTGAATGAATGTCTTCCATCTTGTGCAAGGAACGAAGTTGTAAAGCTGCTGTTTTCTGCTTTATGTTCAGAACTTTGACTACGAAATGTGACAATCTGATGGAAACTTTAGCTTTACGTATGAAGCCTGAGATTTGATCTCTGAATTTCTAAAGCGAAGACAGAATCCATTCAGTGTCGAGTTGTGAATGGATTCACCGAAATTTTTTAAACTTGTGTAAGTAAAAATATCCCTTGTCTGTTTTATATCTCTTTTCTGAATTTATCAAATTTTTTAGGTCACGTAACAGCCGCTATTTAAGATATTTTAAAGTAATAACTTTGTAATGGTTATCCAAGAATTGTTAACCTTTGGCTTTCATTTTCTTGGTTGAGACCAGTGAAACTACTTGCTCATGATAAATGTCATCTGGTTTATGGGTTTGTCTCCCTGTTATATTTACTCTTATTCAAGAGATCTTATTTACACATGCTCTTGTAGAAGAATTACTGGTATTTTTTGTGTGGTTTTTATAAGTCTCCGACTTAGTCGTTAGCCAGATTTTCTTTCCGTTGAGTATGGACTGGATTTCGAAGTTGGATGCATTATTTTTCGCCGTTCTGTGTATTCTTTCTAGGCGAAACCTGAGAGTGACACCAAACTTCGTTACACGTTCTCTCTCAAAATAAATTGTTACGTAACATCATGTAACTTATGCAGTTAACTTAGCGTAATCAAATAAAGTAACAAAAGAGCAAGAATTCTTCAGCAAGGTTAAGGAACATTATGTTTGCTCAGAGAGCAATACTATTAAATTTATTCAAGTAAAAATTTATAAATGTGAGGAGAAAATGTCATGGTTAAGAGATTAAAAAGCAATCCTCGCTAAATGTAATCAAATGGACGAAGATAAGGTGTGATGGAGGTTTAACAAGCATAGGAGAGGTGAGAATTACAAATGATTTTACTCGCAACACATGAGAGTAATTGTTGAGATGTGTTTTTAGAAGGTAATGTTACTCCCATACTTACGTACGTACTTAATTACTTATTATTCCATGGAGCAGAGTCCTCCTCGAGAAGCTAACCGGTTTTCAGCTAGTCAATAAATTCCCCGCATTTCATGGAACCTGTAGGTTCTTATTTCAAACTTTCGCCGTGTTCTGAATGTTGTATGCTTTCGTCTGGGTAATTCCCCGGCCTCTGAATTTTATATGCCGACGTTTCGGAACACTCTGTTCCATCTTCATACCTATCTGCTTACGAAGATGGGACAGACAGTGTTCCGAAACGTCGGCATATAAAATTCAGACGCCGGGGAGTTACCCAGAAGAAAGCATACAACAACCTGAAGGTTCATTACCGCATTCACAAGTGTCCGCTACCTGTCCCTATTCTGAGCCAGCTCGATCCAGTCCATACCCCCACATCCTACTTCCTGAAGATCCATCTTAATATTATCCTCCCATCTAAGCCTGGGTCTCCAAAGTGGTCTCTTGCCCTCAGTTTCCCCACCGAAACCCTGTATACGCCTCTTTTTTCTCCCCCATACGCGCTACATGTCCCGCCCATCTCATTCTTTTCGATTTATCACCCGAACAATATCGGGTGAGCAGTACAGATCATTAAGCTCCTCATTATGTAGTTTTCTCCACTCCCATGTTACCTCGTCCCTATTAGGCCCAAATATTCTCTTCAACTTCCTATTCTCAAACACCCTCAGCCTGCGTTCCTCCCTCAATGTCAGCGACAAAGTTTAACACCCATACAAAACAACAGGCAAAATAATAGTTCTGTATATCTCTATTTTTAAATTTTAGAATAACACACTGGAAGAAAAAAGATTCTGCACCGAATTATTGCCAGCATTCCCTGACTTCATTCCGCTCATAATTTCTTCCTGAAAGAATTTTGATTTGTTAAGGTTGTTCCCAAATATTTGAACTCTTCCACTCTTTCAAAGAAACTATTATTAATCTTTATATTGTGACTTCGTACTGCATAGTGATATCGAGGCATAACCATGTACTTAGTCTTATCAGCATTTACTTCTAGTCCAGTCTCTTTACTAGCAACTACTAAAGGTTCTGTGTTTTTCTTCATAGTATGTACGCTTTCATTACGTTAACATTATCAGCATAAACTAGCAGCTGATGAGTACCATTTAATTTCAAGCCATCCTGGTTTACCTGAACACTCCTAATAGCGTACTCTAAAGCAAAGTTGAAAAGTAATGGTGATAGAGCTTCTCCTTGTTTCAAACCATTCCTAATAGGAAACCTGTCAGACAAATTCTTGCCTACCCGGAATCTGCTATACTTTTCCGTCAGACACATGTTTATTAGCCTTACCCGTTTCATAGGGGTATCAAACTCAATGAGAATCTTATACAAGACCTCGCTCCATACTGAATCATAAGCTTTCTTGAAGTCTATAAAGAGCTGATGCTCTGCTTTTTTGTATTCTCATTTTTTCCCCAAGTACCTGACGAATGCAGAATATAGGGTCAGTAGTAACCTGTTGCGTCGAAATCCACATTTATGATCCCTAATAATTTCCTCCGCATATGCAGTTAACCTTGACAGCTGGACATTGGATAAAAGTTTGTAGGTAGTTGGCAAAAGTGATATGCCCCTATAATTATTACAATCTGTTTTATCCCCCTTCTTATGAATAGGTACTATGATCGACTCCTTCCACTCCTCAGGCAATTCCTCCTTATTCAAAATAGAAATAATAAGTTTGTGGATCACATAGCGAATTGCTCTACCCTCTGCTTTATTCAATTCTGCTGTTATTTGATCAGTACCTGGTGATTTGTGACTTTTAACTTTTCAATAGCCAACTCAACCTCAGAGACACTCGGCTCAGATACTAGTGGTTCTCCTGTGTGTATTTCTGTCTACCTAATATCATTAACCCCATGTACATTGAATAGCTAAGAGAAATGGTTCCTCCATCTAACCAAAATACTGTGTGAGTATGTAACCAAATCAACTTTCTCATCATTTACTATATTAATTCCAGGCTGATAACTCTTCTGAAAGTCACTGATGCCCCAATACAAGTCCGTAATGTTTTTGATCTTACTGTTAGTTTCAAGTTCCTCAATTTTAGCCCTCAGATATGCCTTCTTTTTGTTCCTGAAATGTCTGCTAACTTCACGTATTACATTGTTTAGAATATCTACATTGCTTTGGCTTGCATCCTGTACCTACTGCACTGTAGCCTGCTTCCCTGCTTCAATTTATGCAGACCTAGACTCTCTTTAGCCGAGAATTTGATGTTTTCTTTAATGTTCCCCCAAGCCCTATTTATGCCTTCGCTATCACTTAAGTTCTCCAAAGCTGCAAACCTGTTTGAAATCTCAATCTGATACTGTTTCCTAACCTCCAGCTCATTTTGCTTACTGAGATTAAATTTTTCCATATCGGGCTTCTGTGCTGCTTTTTTACTTACTGCCAATCTTTTCCTAACTTTTGCAACCACTATGTATTGATCAGTATCAAAGTCAGCTCCCCTGAAACATCATACGAGCATACTCGAATGCCGTCTCCTATTTATCAATGTGTGATCAATCTGGTTGTGAGTCTTCCCATCAGGAGATGTCCACGGGTAGTTAAGAGTTTTTCGGTGTGGGAACATCGTGCTCTTAACAACTAGATTTTTTTTTGATGTGGGAAGTTTACTGTTCCATCACAATTATCGTTACTATACTGATGTAGACTCTCATTCCCAAATGTCAATTTGAAAATATTCTCTCTTCCCACTTTTGCATTAAAATCTCCGAACAGAATTTTCATATGGCAATTAGGAATATGATAAAAAAACCTGTTCTAATTCCTTGTAAAAACTGTCTTTTGAATCATCACTTTTCTCCTCACTTGGTGCATACACGTTCAGAACAATGACATTACACCAGCGACCTCTCAGAACTATATACATGACATCCTATCGCTAACAAACTCTACTCTCGTAACTGCTGATGCTATTCTGTGGTGTACAAAAAAATCCTGTTCCCATTTGATGATTTTCGTTTCCTTTTCCTTAAAATATTATAATCCCCTGTTCTTACTGTGCCCCCCTCTGTCCTACCTAAGGCCCAGCACACCCACTAAATCTAATTTTTATCTTGCTAATTCCCTGGCTGCTGCTGTTAGTGAACCTGCCCTATACTGTCTTCTAACATTCCAAGCACCAAATCTCATGTCCGTTTTTCGTTACCTAGGTCGTACCAAAGTAACAGTCCAGGTCCGAGGTCTTCTGTCTGAACATTTCGTAACACGATACACGTACATTTTTGCGGCGAGGAGTTATTAGCAACTCGCCCAACCCCCAATCTGGAGGACCACCCCTTCTCGGCTGTCCGCGACTGCTTACTCAATATATTCGCAACTACCCTCCATACTGGAGGCCGTTCCTCTATCCGCAACCTGAGGACGCGCCATGCCGTGGTGACGGGGACCCACTTATCACAGGTTAATGGTTAATCCCGTGCGTGATCTGAAATAATATAAAAGCTGACAGTCAGTAAGAAATCTCTGTTTAGCATCGGTGATGGTCGCATCGATTTTAAACCGTTTCATAGGTTTAGAGTTGTCCTAATTTTTATAGAATATAGTATACCTCAGTCGTCAACATCTTATCCTGCCACTGCGCTGCCGACTGTCATAGATAATATCACATTTCCAATAACAATTCAATCGTTCTGCTTAGATATCAGGAATAAGGTCTGTTGATGTTTTGTAATCGGCGGCTTGCGTTTTTCTTCTCCGTTGTTGGTAAAAAATATAATTTATTAAATGTTATTCTAGATTTTTCTGTGTATGTAATAAAATTTATGTAATGAAAGTATAATAACACCAAGGGATTAAGCCTGCATCGATACGATAAATTATATGGATATCTATATTCTATGATATAACATCGTACCATGTATGTTGATCTGTTATTAAATAAATAAATAAATGAAATGTAAGGGTTGGGCCAGATTTTTTATGGCTGGTTTCTGTGGATGGTTTCTGGTTACACTGCAGTTATCCTCATCTTCGAGTTCCAGCTATAGGAATATCAGCCGATTAGCACAGGGGAATGCAGATTATAGATTCCAGTCAGATATACCTGCCTCTGCAGGTTTAGGCGGAATAGTTTGTGCTTGTTGAGACGAATGAATATATGGTAGATAGAGAGAACTGGGCTGGAATTAATAATTACCTGCTTCCAAATTACTAATTCTGAATTACTGTGGAAAGGCTTGCGAATAGCAGAGAAATTGTGCTCGTTAACCGTTGGTCTGGCACGGAATGCAGCCCGGTATCTCACGCACGCAATAAGAAACTTGACTTAAAATCGACCAATGTAAATTTGTAGTTGAATTTACTAATGGGGTGACCAGAAGGAAAATCGTTTCTCGGGATGCGACGCCGTGTATTGTAGAATTTTAGAGACATTTTAGACGAACCTACTGCCTCCATCTTCAGTGTAGACTGTGAAGAGATTATATTACTTTGACGTTACGTACATCTGCTGAAATCGGTTTCTATTAATGTAAACGACTTCACAGCCCCACAAGATTTTATATCTCGTATTTTGTATTATCAAGAAAGCCGGCCATGCCTATTAATTACGTCATAATTCTCTTCATGAATTCTACTCACCTATTAAGAATTGCTGTGCCAACAATCGGATGAACTCTTCTTGGGAATCACTATAAACGTAGGCCAGTCCATGTCCAAGCTTGCAGAACACAGCAGTTTGTTCCTGTGTACTTCAACATTTTATCCTCGGTGATATTCTATGGAGTGCTGATGGACCTAGCCTTTCACTCGAGAACTGACATCTTGTCTATAAAGTATTTCTGTCTATCTAAGAGCATTTCGTTTCCCATCTATCTTTCCATCTGTTGGTCCGTCCACCTGTTAGAAGACCCAGCATCGTAATGTATAAAGTGATGCAACATAACTGACGTTTCGGTATTCACTTAGACACATCATTTCTATGTATGATGGACGGTCCTGATGTCTGCGTGCGAGCATAGTACGACCTCTAATGGACTGTCTGTTGGTGAAGGGACAGCCAATACTCCCATTTTAGAGTTCATCCCGTTTGTTAGGCCAGAGACAGAGATAGATGGATAGATAGAGACAGACAGAGAAACAGAACGTGAATTAACCCGCTTGGGTAAGTACTAGAGCAATGCAAGCATAAGTATCTTGTCACTTTTTATTTTCTGTTTCTCCCTTCCTTCCTTCCTTCCTTCCTCCTGCCTGTCGTTATTTATTTTCTTCATTCCTTCGTCTCTTCGGATACTTTATGATGCCAGGAAGGAGGTCTACATATCTCCGGTTTTACTTTCTTTATTTCTTCCTTTACTTCCTAAGTTACTTTCTTTTCTCTGTCTCTATTTCTTTTTATTTTTTCGAAGTTCATGGAATTATTCTACACGTATTGGATGATCGATCGCACTAAAGCTTTCCCACTTTTGACAGTGGTATTTTTTTATGTCCCAGTAGAACAGTAGGCTAACTAACTCTGACACTACACAGATGTATGGTACATATAAGCCTATATACACACAGGAACAATTAGATTATCTGTAGTGCAAGTTTCATTTCCACTATCGTTTCAGCAATGGAAGTTACTATCTACCAAATATGCTTCTTGAGATTTTAGATCGCAAAGAGTCTTATACACTGAAAATGCTGGTAACAGGTTTATCCGAAACGTTGGTATTTGCGGAATCAATTAAACTGAATGGCGTCACATCCCGAAAGAAAATATGTAAATTTAATTTTGGCTGAAAGCTAAATTTGGTGTTTAATCTGGGTGTCATTTTAGACAGGTTTCGGAAATGTTCTGTACTGTATGAATTGTAGTGAAACACATATTTTTATTTTTCGAGCTCGTTAGTATTCATATGCATCTACACACTTGTTTGATGCAAATATTCTGCATATTGTCCACACACTCCTTTTATGTGTTTCATATGATTGTAGGCTTTCTTTACGATGTCACAAAAAATGTGTTGTCATTAGACTACGACCGTCTTTCTGTCCGTCCTTTCGTCCGTCTCTGATCCAGTATCAGCGATTAAACCTTTGCTGGATTTTCATAAACTTCAGTGTCAAGATTCTTGCAGTTTTCCAGCAAGCGTAATTTTGTGGAAATTATCTCAGTCACAGTTGACATCACACGAAGCGGTAAATGTCTGTAATTCCTTACTTTCCATATTTCTTTGGCAGATTTAGTTGAAATGCAGTCTAAAATATCTGCCCTTAATGCCGTTGAGCAGTTGTGAGTTTTGTGTAAGTCGGTGCAAGGGCGTAAATGAAATTATCCGTATTTTGTACATTTCTGCCCCTTTTCCAGTTTTCTTCAATGCGGACGCTGTTCACAAGCATTCATTGACTAAGAGTTTTATGCAGATCGGAGCAGTGACAGTCCCGATTTTCTTAGGGACGCCATTGCATTTCGGTCCGTAATTTGGACTTTTGTTTTCCAATTTGATTTATGCTTCGTGTAAGTGGTGCCTTTTTGTATTAACTACCAACTATTTAATTAAGGGCCGTAACCGGATTTTCTATGTAACAGAGTGGGACTGTGTCCTCTGTGAGGTGGGAAGTGAGCTATTTTGTGTAAAGTCAGACTTCACTTGCAGCTGGCGAAATCGACCAACGTTTTCTGTAGTGTTTATATCCGTCCCAGAGCCAGCGCTTGGCTGGCATTCAAAATCCACATAGCGCTACATACTTCATGTGCAGCCATCCAAACTTTACCTTCAGAAATTCAGACCATATTCCCTGCTTCCTTCCTTTGCTGCATACTGGAACGCTTCACTTCTCGTCACCAGTTTTTCACTGCCCAGGCCTGGGTTCAATCCCGGGCCTGTCATTATTGGGTTTTATGGTGGATGATACGGCACTGGATGCGATTTCTCGCCTAGTACTTCGGTTTGCTCCTGTCATTATTATTCTACCATTGCTCCATACACATTGTCGTTGCCGACGTTACGTAATATTAGTAAGTGATAGCGTTTTTAAATAACACACCCATCACCTTGCCTTTTTTCACTTCCCAAAACCCTACCCTGCTAACGGAAGGACGAGCGGGCAATGCCTGGGAAAGTTCAGATAATTAAATTTTCTGTATTCCAGCCAATAAATTCAGTGCCTCTCAATATACCCTCTGATTTCTTCTTCTTCTTCTTCTTCTTCTTCTTCTTCTTCTTCTTCTTCTCTTCCTCCTCCTCCTCCTCCTCCTTATTCTTCCTCTTCCTATCCTTCTTCTTTCCTCCATCATCATCATCACCATCATCATCATCATAATCATCTTCGTCTTCCTCCTCTTCTTCTTCTTCTTCTTTTGGCAGGGTTGAAATCAATAATAGTGCAGTGCATGTCGTTCACTTTTAAACGCGTATCCATGCTTTGTAATGCGCCACAATACAAAAAGGAAAAGTGTTTGTATATACGTAAAGTAAAGCTTACGACCCCGCGTTTTATTACAACCGACCGAGTCGAAATATCAGTAGGAGTAACATGTTACACAGTCGTAAATGCCATAAAGCATAGCATGTGTTTTAAGCGTACAATCTGGAGAAAAATATTATTTAAGGAGACACAGGCTTATTCTCTGTGCTCTAATTTGATAAGCCTGTTAAGAGGTTTTATGTGACTTTTACTGCAGCAAGATCTTTAGAGTTAAAGAGATTCCCACTGAGTGTTATATTCAATGTAAGCACTTCATGACAAAGTAGGGGAGAAATTTCTTCGCTTTCGAGTGCATCGTAAAAAATCGTACCTGATTTTTAAAACATATTTTTTTTTCCTCATCTAACCACTCGGAACACAAATTCTGTTTTTATGTTTCCTGGCTTCAGAGGCCTGTGTATTATAGTTAGTAATGCTTTAGTTTTGGAAGGTGGAGGTTTTGTGTATTGGTAATTCGATAGCTGAGGTCTTTAAGAAGTATCTTAACAATTGTAATTTATTGTATTAAATAATCTGTACTTCTCTTAGCTCATAGTTTCTATCGGCAAGCACTTTCTGTAATGATTGATGCGTTTAATCTTCCGAAAATGCTGGTCGCCTGTGTAATAAAGGTACAGCAAAGCCTGGACAGACCCTGTGGGCTCCAGAAAGTTGAGGCTGTCAGATTTCGAGACAGTCGATACATGGGGTGGTAAGGTTGTCAGACCTACGCACCGGCCGCCTTTACCCACCAGGAAATTTTCATGGGCCTCGTTTCTGTTAGAGGCCGAAACAACTCCAGGGCCATAGTGCGGCCGGAAGGATTTTGACACTATCGGGAATCGAACCCGCGACCATCCGACTTGTAGCCCAGTGCCCCAACCAACTGCGCCACCGCTTACACCACCCTGTGTAATAAATCACACTGAAATAATGAAGTAACATGCAATAAAACAAACTCCCCTCACTGAAGTAGACAATTCAATAGTTGGGGTTCGTGTGTGAAAGACGTTGAAGAGTGGCTGTGACGACGGTAGCTAACTGTTGCTGTTTTTGCAATCAAATAAAGGCCAAGACATCATATGGCACAGCTGTTTGACGTTACGGGAATGAAGATTGTATACTGATGGGTGAAGTCATTTAACGACGCTCTTTTGGCAATAGCATTTGGTTTTGAACGAGATGGTTATGCGATTGTGAATGGTGAGCATCTAGAGAGCTTTGTGTGAGAGCTATGATCAGGATATTACCCCAGGTATTTCCTGGGAATTAAGTCATAAAATATTTTAGAATACTCATTCCTCTTGCCAAGCTCGTTTTCGGAACTTCCATAAATGCAAACAGGAATGTGAAATTTACCCTTGTGTTGAGGTTTTATATTATGAATGTGTGATTATGAATTATTAATAATAGACCTAAGTGATGTGGCAGGAATATGATCGTTGACTACAGGAACATAGATTTGATTCTCATTAATCTTCTCGATGAATGCTATTTGAATCAAATGATATACACAGTGGAATCAAAGAATGCCGCAGAGTTAAAAGCACGCTTTAAAAGAAAAGTTACACAGAGCCGGGAAATTGATGGATTGAGTGAGAAGTTGTACCTTCTTACGGTAGCGTTGGTTAGATGCATCTGTTCTGGGATTTGACGCTATGTTGATTGGTAGTAACTGTCGTTTCGGAAGGACTGGCTTATTCCATATTCAGGATCACAAGCCAGAAGAAACGAGTTTTCAAAACACGCTACAGCTTTCGTTATTTATTAAAACATTTACCATATATACGGAGCCGATTTATTTTTTCCTTTTTCTTATCCTTGGTCATTTTACTTTTGGTTTTTAAGCGAAATAATCCTTCTACGCTTTTAATTTTGTCTTCGTGATCTTATTTCCTTCGATCGCAATGAAAGCCCCTCTTATCATTTAGAAGAGATCAACACCCACCATTAAAGAGCATCCTTTTTAAAGACGCCAGTCAGAAGGACTTCAGTCAAGCCACTTTTACTGTACTTATTTTGTGTACTTTCTTAAACTGGAGCCCTGAAACCCCCTTCTAAAAGTTCAGAGGTAAAGTTCGTCCTAGTACAGGCCAGGAAGGCCCAGAAAGGGGAGTAGAGGTGTAGATTTACTCTTTCTTTCACCTCGGTGTTAGATGAGGTGGGTGTTAACTCCACGCCCCTGTCGCTTTACCCGCGGAGAAGAGACCCGGTACACGTTTTATAGGAGGCTGGGTGGGTCTCAGGGCCGGTCCGGACGGGTTTGGAGAATCTCGATTCCACCGGGATTCGAACCCGGACCGTCCAGCCCGTAGCGAGTGGCAATATCGACTGTACCTTGTAACGTATGTAAAGTCAAGGTATGGGTAAATTTGCCACTGTACTTAATTCGGGGCCACACCCTATGTGGAAGTGTGGGTACAGCTCCGTTCATTCTTAACATAGGCACTAGGTGGGGATGAGCGGTCTGCTTCACGTCGCGATGATCTCGAAGAAAATTCTTTTGTAATCTATGAATAGGAGTGTGGGTGGGTTTCAGAGCCAGTCTGGATGGTTTGGATAAGAGAAATCACTTACCTGCGCCGTGAATCAGAACCAAAATTCCACAGTCTTCCAGGATCTCATTTTGTGTAAGTTCGCAAAACCATAAAGTAAATCCCTATAACTCATCAACTTAATAGTTAATGTCCCAGATACTTTATTCGAAATTATTTCTGTCCTTCTGACACGCTCCGATAATGTGCAATATTTATTTCATTTTTTCGCTAAGTGAAGCAAGTTTCAGACACGCACATTCACGAGGTTTAGAGGTCGTACTTGCAAGAAGGTCGAACCGTATAGGAGTGCGTAGTTTTATTGGAACACTTCCAGTATTCTGCTGGTTTTCTAGGCACGTCCGCAAAATTGCGAAAATCGACTGTCGGTTTCGTCATGTCTGTCTGCTTCCACTTGACGGATTTTCATGAAATTTTGTATTGGAAAATATTTCGAAAATCTGTCGAGACATTTCAAGGTCAACTTAAATCTCACAAGAATAACGGGTACTTTACGTGAAGACTTATGCACATTTGTGGTAGTATCTTTCGGAATTATTCTTAGAATAAGAAATGTTTCAGATAAAAGTTGCAGAGAAAATCAAAACATGTTTTATATTTCGGAACCTTTTATCCGAAAATCGTGCCGTTTATGAGATACTGTTGAAAAATATGGTAGAGCCCCACTGGTCACGGATGAGAATATGATACGGCGCATGTTCTTTGCTCGCTGGATAACTAAAGTTACAGACGCGTACTCAGAAGACGTAATACTTATTGCTTTTCCATGAAAATTGGTTACGCGAACGCGGCTAAATGTTAAGTTATGCGTACATTGCCTCTCGTATTAATAATGTAAGTTTACAAGACGTCGACATGGATAAAATGTATTAATCTTAACCGTTTCAAGCTCAGTGTTAGCTATATGTACCACTTACTGTATATTAGAAACCTGCAATTTACCACAGTGCGTATTTCTGCTTCACGTTACTCTCACAAGAATTGCCGATCATTTCCCTGCACAGTATTTACTGAGTGGACGAGGACTGTATTCTCTGCGAGGTCGGTACTATACTCTTATCACAACATTGAAATAATGTCCAGTCTCTGCTGCCTTCCTGTCACAATATTCAGTCCAGGTTAACTTGTTTCCTGTGTTGTGTACTGAAACAGCCCACTGTCCATCACTTTATATTCTTCGTTCCCGAATGGTACGCAGTTGCAAAGGGCGACGATTTGTACTGTGGTCTTCTAGCTTCTGACACCGTCTAATCTGGCGGCTGCTGATAGCGGTGGCCTTGCGGACTATGGCGTAGGTCTGAGAGCGCGTGGTTGCTGGAATCAGAGACTCGAATCTTTCTTTGGGCATGGATGTTCGTCTCTTGTGTTCGTTGTTTGTTGTGTAGGTAGCGGCCACTGCGACGAGCTGATCACTCGTTTAGAGAGTTCTGTCGGGTGTGTCTGTCTAATTGTGTGTGGTCTAGAATGCTTAATAATCAGGCAGCCCAGGCTCGAATTGGGTTGTTGCACCGAAAAAAAAAATGAAAAGGTTTGGCATGTGGTCATCAAAGTTTGAGGGTACTTTCTGCCTCGCAACGAAGGTCGCGGTAGAAATACCTGCTTCTTATGCGGAAGGTTCTGTTTTCAAACTTCCTCCTGAGACTGGCTATTCGAACTGGACTTTGTGGCGGTTTACCTAAACCCCCCCCCCCCCGGAACGTAAAATAATAGCTCAGATTGTATGGCGTATCTCTACCCTAAGTTTCGAAGCCGGTGTCTGCCGACTCCGGAGGGCTAACCACTTGACCACGGCTTTCGGTAAATTTGTTAATTACAACTCCGTAACAATGCAAACAATTTAGTTTGTGGCGAAGAAAATGGGGTAAGCCCTCGACTCTGTAGGGACGTGGAAGATGCCTGCAGGTTCTGTGGCATCTAATGTTCATGAAGAAGCAAATGAATGGGATATAGGGTAATAGGGTAACCCTGCCTGTAATTAATGGCATAGAATCAAGAGAGCAACGGTCTCTGTAAGAAATACAGATTGGACCAAGTATCATTTAAACGAAAGCTAGTCGTAATAAATATTGATGCCAGTGCATTATTATGAGCATCAGTGTATAAAAAGCGACTGCGACACTGTGGTATTGATCATGGAAGATTTTATTGAAAATTTTTTTGTAAATTTGTTAAGTTAACGAAGAAATTTTAAATACAATTTACTAAAGGGTGAACGGACTTGTGGCCGCCCTGTGAAAGGCGGGCATTGTGCATGTGTTAATGTATCACAAGATTTCTCACTGGTACCATATTAGTTTGCAGAAACGTCCATATACTATAGTAAAAGTTATTTTAAATGTAAAATTCCAGCACTCCCCCCCCCCCCCCACCCCCTCCATCATTCTCAC
>Ga0131853_10008360_pt1 | contig 18865 bp, 17 predicted proteins | sample TergutLab28metaG_FD_92764 | JGI IMG/M metagenome (GOLD analysis project Ga0131853, IMG submission 92764) | Labiotermes labralis P1 segment gut microbial communities from Petit-Saut dam, French Guiana - Lab288 P1 (version 2) (version 2) | ecosystem: Host-associated > Arthropoda: Insects >...
AACAAAGGCCGATATTGCGCACAGGACTGCCGCGCAGATCGGCTTGCGCCCCGGCAGTTGACCGGTTCGGTTCTTTGTTTCCGCAGACATGACTTCCATCCTCCGATTGATATGTACTACTTAATGACCCATGCAGATCGCGTTCGTCGCGCCCATCCAGGGTGACTCCGATTAGTTAGCTACCGCAGCATCGCCTCGCACACCGGCGCCAAAATCGTTGATGGCGCGGAATTGCACCTGTGCTCCGGCCTGCGGCGAACCCTTCAGACCCGGTACTGCAAATTCCGCCGAGTCATTCGGCCTCACGTAACCAGGTCCGACGTCCAGTGTCTTGCCGCCAGTGACAAGCTCGAGGCTGCCGAGATTCACGAAATAAGGCGTGGGGTTCGTCGCCTTAAGCTGATAGCCGTCGGCGTTGTGCACCACTTGCCACTTCACTTGCGCCGGTGCCTCGTCAGGTCTGCCAGGCAGTCCCTGGGGACGGAAAAACACCTTGATGCGCGAACGGAATGCAAGCTGGAGCTGGTTCGGCGTGCCGCCCGCATCTTCAGCCTTGGGCTTCGGCGGGATTTCCAGCACGTTCAGCCAGAACATCGTTTCCTTGTCGGTCGCGAGCGGCGCCTGCGTGTAGATCATCCGCATCGTCTGGCCCTTGCCCGGGTCCAGGCGGAACATCGCCGGCGTGAGCGTGAACGGCACGTCGATCTTGTCGGGCGAGGCGCCGGCGTCGCCGGTGTCGAGCCATGTCTGCACGAGCGATGGCGTCGTGCCGACGTTGTTGACCCGGACCGTGACTTCACGCTCGGTGGAGGGGAACACCACGCGCGTGGCGCCGATCACGACGCTGGCCTGGGATTGAACCGCCCATGCACACGTCGCGGCGACCGCGACGGTCATCAGGTTGCGCAGAACTCTCTTCATGACATTGACTCGCTGCTACTTATTGACTGAGAAAGGCCGGACCATCCGGCCGCCAACAACCCTCCCCCGGGCGAACCGGGGGAGGAAGACGGACCTGCATCACGGATAAACCAGCGTGTACTGGATGCGCGAGTTGGCTGCACCCGGGGTGGCGCCGCTGGCACCTTCCTGCGCGTATTCCACGAAGTAGTTCAGCGTCGCGTTACCGCCGTCGATCGAGACCGGCACCGAGTTCTGCGTGCCCATTGCCGCGCCCGCGAGAATCTTGCTGTAGTCGCTGTTCAGGAGACGCAACTGGACGTTCGTGGCGCCACCAGCGTCGACCATCAACTGGTTGGTGTTCGGATCCACGGTGGCGCCCGGTTCGAAGAACGTTGCGACCTGACCGTTGTCCGGCGTGCAGTCCGTGAGCGTGATCGCGAACGGCGTGCGGCCAGCGGAGCTGCCGACAGCGGCCAGCGACGAGGTGGACACCGGCGGCAGCGGCACGGTGAAGTTCTCTCCACCCGATCCGCCGTTGATCGTGCAGGTCAGCGCGGTGACCATGCCGGTAAATTCGATCGTGCCGTCATTGGCGTGAGCAAACGGGGCGACCGCGAGAAGACCAGCCATTGCAGCAGCAGCGGAGAGGAAAGAAGTCTTTTTCATATCGATACCATTCAGTAGTTAAGTAAGAGATTGCGGTTCCGGCTGAATTCCGTTTTGTTTTCAACTCAGATCCGACATGAGCAGTATCGGGTTAACGCCAGGAATAAAAAATGAGACAGGCACTAGAACATCTCAATAATGGCCAGGACTTGTCCTAAAAATAGAATCAACTTGATTTTGTTAGCCGATATGTGCCGCCCTTAAAATCCCTGAACCCCAATACAGGCAACGACTTCGGGGAAGTCACCACAAGCAAGCCGGCCGCCCATCAGCCCGGCCATTTATATTGGCCGAGTCCTTATATTTTTAGATTACCGTCTCTAATTAATTTCCCATTAGATTAGAGCCACATGAAAATATAAATCTGTTTAACCTTTTCAGATGCCACTCCCGGCCTAGATACGCGCGATTATCGTTATATGAGAAACGGTTTGTTGCATTGCTTTTTAAGCATGCAGCCCCATTTTGCCCCCCTACGACGGCCCCTTCATAACGAATAGCGAATACCTCCACCAACAAACCGTAACTATCCGTATTCGTCGCTCCACCCTATGCTCGACGGGTGACCCGCCGCGAAGCATTGCCACGCGGCGCTGGGCGAACGGCATTTTCATCGTCAAGGAGCGGCAACATGAAGATCTGCATCTTCGGAGCGGGGGCGATTGGCGGTTTGATGGGCGTGCAACTGGCACGCGCCGGCGCGGACGTGAGTTTCATCGCACGCGGTCCGCATCTGGCGGCCATGCGCGAACACGGCGCGCGCCTCGTGATGGATGGCGAAACATTCAGCGCGCCGGTGCGTTGCACGTCCGATCCGAGTGAGCTCGGCGTGCAGGACTTCGTCATCGTCACGCTCAAGGCGCATTCGCTGCCTGGCGTGGTCGATTCGATGCAGCCGCTGCTCGGCAAGCACACGGCGATCGTTACCGGCGTCAACGGCATTCCGTATTGGTATTTCTATCGGCACGGCGGACGTTTCGCTGGCACTCGCCTCTCGAGCATCGACCCGGACGGTGCGCAATGGACGAAGCTCGGCCCCGAACGCGCCATCGGCTGCGTGCTCTACCCGGCGGCGGAAATCGTCGAGCCGGGCGTGATCAAACACGTGTACGGCAAGAAGTTTCCCATTGGGGAGCCGAGCGGCGAGCGTACCTCGCGCATCGAGCAATTGCAGGAAATCATGCAGGCGGCCGGCTTCGAAGCGCCGATTCGCGACAACATCCGCGACGAAATCTGGCTCAAGCTGTGGGGAAACCTGTGTTTCAACCCGATCAGCGCGCTGACCCATGCAACGCTCGACGTCCTCACGAGCGACCCCGGCACGCGCGCGGTTTCACGCACGATGATGACCGAAGCGAAACGCATCGCGGATCAATTCGGCGTGCACTTTCGTGTCGATATGGAGAAGCGCATCGATGGCGCGGGGGCGGTCGGCGCGCACAAGACATCGACGCTCGTCGATCTCGAACACCGCCGTCCGTTGGAAATCGATCCGCTGTTGACCGTCGTTCAGGAGATGGGCCGGCTCGTTTCCGAGCCGACGCCCACAATCGACGTCGTGCTGGCACTGATCAAATTACGCGAGAAAATGGCTTTGCAGGGAAATTGAGCATCAAAGTCGGGATCGGACGCGGCGCGTCCGATCCCTTTCAACCGCTATCAATATTAAAGATTACTGATCGATCGCCACCCACACCGCTTTCGGTTCCGTGAAATTCTCGATCGCGACATCGCCATGCTCGCGACCGAAGCCCGAATCGCCGCCGCCGCCCCACGGCAGACGCACGTCCGTATAGCCGTACGTATTGACCCATACCGTACCGGCTCGCAGATCACGCGCCACGCGATGCACGCGGCTCATGTCCTTACTCCAGACGCCGGCCGCAAGGCTATACGATGTGCCATTGGCAATTCTGATCGCATCCGCTTCGTCGTCGAAACGGACCACGCTGGCTACCGGTCCGAAGATCTCCTCCTGCGAAATACGCATTTCATGTTCGACATTCGCGAACACGGTTGGCTGGACAAAGAAGCCACGCTCGCCCACGCGCTCGCCGCCGGTCACGAGCGATGCCCCTTCCGAACGCCCCGCCTCGACGTAATTCAAAACGGTCTTCATTTGCGCGGCGGAAATCAGCGGGCCCATCGACGTTTCGCGCAGCGACGGATCGCCGACCTTGATCGACTTCGCGCGCGCGGCGAGGCGCTCGACCACTTCGTCATACACGTCACGATGCGCGAGGATCCGCGAGCCTGCGGAACAGACCTGCCCCGTATTGAAGAAAATGCCGGACGCGGCGGCACGCACGGCGTTGTCGAGATTCGCATCGGGGAAGATCACGTTGGCCGACTTGCCGCCGAGTTCCAGCGTCACGCGCTTGAAGTTCCCCGCTGCGCCGCGCAGAATGCCGCGTCCGACCGAAGGGGAACCGGTGAACGTGACCTTGTCGACACCGGGATGTGCGACCAGCGCTTCGCCCACCACACTACCCTTGCCGGTGACGATATTGAGCACGCCGGGCGGCACGCCCGCTTCGAGCGCCAGTTCGCCGATGCGCAACGCGCTGAGCGGCGTGATCTCGGCCGGCTTGACGATCAGCGTGCAGCCACAGGCGAGCGCGGGCGCGATCTTCCACATACCGATCATCAGCGGAAAATTCCACGGCACGATCGCGGCAACCACGCCGACCGGTTCGCGCACCGTGTAGGTCAACGCATCGGGACGTGTCGGCACCACCTGACCGTTGATCTTGTCGCACCAGCCTGCGTAGTATTCGACCGTGTCGATCGCAGCGGGCACGTCCTGGCGCATCACTGCGGCAATCGGCTTGCCGCCGTCCAGGCTTTCGAGTGCGGTGAGTTCTTCCATGTTCTCGCGCATCAGCGCCGCGAGCCGTTGCAGAATGCGGCCGCGTTCGGCCGCACGAATCGAATTCCACACCTTCAAGGCGCTGCGCGCGGCGCGCACCGCAGTATCCACGTCGGCGGCGCTGCCTTCCGCGACCAGGGCGATCGGCTCCTCGGTCGCCGGGTTGATATCGACGGAATATTCGCCGCTGCCGGGCGGCACGCGTTTGCCGTCGATCAGCAGGTCATGGCGCCTGAGGTCGGTCTGGATGTCCATCATGAAGCTCCTTGAGTGGGATGCGATGTGACTGGCGGCACGTCGATCGAATTGCCATGTATTGCGTATTGCGCGAGGTTTTCGATCGGCTCCTGATTAAGGTTCCTGCAGCAGGCTACGGTTGGCGTGTGCACACGCGTCCTTTGACGCGACAAACTGCGTCCACACAGCGGCCGCATTGGGAGAAAGCGAGCGATTCCTGCGATGAACGAGCACGGTCGTCAATGTCATCCCGGGATGCAGTGGCCGGCTCACGACCGCGGCGCCTGGCAACGGCCAATGCGAATCGACGGGCAGTATGCCGACACCCAAGCCTAGTTCCACCATACGCGCAACCGCCGCAACGTGCCCGACTTCCTGATGTTTCAGATCGCTCGCGGCGAGCATCACCGCATGCAGCGGTGTGGTGAAAAGGACTTGCGCATGCAATAGAGGATGGTTGATCGACTCGGCCACGCAGACGGCCCCGAAATCGACCTCACCATGCTCGACACTGGCGAGCACGGCGCTTTGCGACTGATCCTTGACCGAGACGACGAGGCCGGGAAAAGCCGCCGCACATTGCGCCAACGCCTGTGGCACCCAGTTCGACGACATCACCGGATTGCTTGCGAATACGACGACGCCCGTGTGTCCGTCGTAAGCGGCGCGCGTGAAACTCCGCTCACGCGCGACCGCCACGAACACCTTCAGTTGCTGAAGCGAAACGTTCATGACTCCGTGTTCGGACACGCGACGCACGCGCTATTCACCGCTGTGTTCGGGCCACCGGCTAGAGCGCGACGCGCTGCCATGCCCGGCCATGGCCAGCGCGCCGTCGGGTTCGCCTTGCGGTTGACCATGCGATTCGATCCAGCGCGCGCGCATCGGCGCGAGTATGAACTTCGCCGAGACGCCTGCCGCGATCGTGATGACGGCGGCAACGATGAAGACCAGATTCCAGCCACCCGTCGCCGAGAGCAGCGACGCGACCGGCACCAGCAACGAGGCGGTGCCCTTCGCGGTGTACAGCGTGCCGGCATTGGCGGCCGCGTACTTGCTGCCGAACGTATCGGCGCAAATCGCGGGGAAGATCGAGAAGATCTCGCCCCAGAACAGGAAGATCAGCGCGGCGTAAAACATGAACGCAAAGGGATTGCTGCCGAACTGCATCATGCCGAGCAACGCGAGCCCCTCGCCGATGAAGATCAGGAACATCGTGTTTTCACGGCCGATCCGGTCCGAGATGAAGCCGCACAGCGGACGTGTCAGGCCGTTGAAGACGTTGTCGATCGAGAGCGTGACGGTGAGCAGCGGCAGCGTCATCCCGAGGAACGGCATCGGAATGCGCGCGATGCCCCAGTCTTTCGCAATCGGGCCGAGCTGTGCGGTCGCCATCAGACCGCCCGCCGCCACCGCGACGAACGACACGTACATCACCCAGAAGATCGGCGTTTTAAGCATCTGGCGTGCGGTGAAATCCGCCTTCGACACGACGAAGCGGCTCTTGCGGATGCCTTTCTGGCGCAGATTCGGCCTTGTCAGCAGCATCGCGAGCACGAGGATGCTGACGCCCTGCACGATGCCGAAGAACAGGAAGGCCGATTCATAACCGTGGCTCGTGATCATGTTCGCAATGGGGATCACCGTTAGCGCCGCGCCAGCACCGAATCCGGCGGCCGTCAAACCCGCCGCGAGACCGCGCCGGTCGGGAAACCATTTGAGCGCGTTACCGACGCACGTCCCATATACGCAGCCGGCTCCGATCCCGCCGATCACCGCCGAGACGTACAGCATGCCGAGCGTCGTCGCATACGAATTGAGAACCCACGACAAGCCCGCGCACACGGCACCGGCCGCCACTACCGGGCGCGGCCCGAAGCGGTCGACGAGCCAGCCCTCGAACGGCACGAGCCACGTCTCGGTCAGAATGAAGATCGAAAAAGCGAGCTGGATCGACGCGAGGCTCCACTGATGCCGCGCATGCATCGGGGCCACGAACAACGTCCACGCATATTGCAGATTCGCCACCAGTGCCATGCACACCATACCGATGATGAGCTGCGACCATCGGTTACGCCACGGAATAGCGGTCGTCGATTGCTGGGCGTTGTCGTCCATTGCCTCGTCTCCCCACATGTCAATTTGGCTTTCTGACATTGCATGCTAGGGTGATTACGGGATTACTAATAATCAAAGTTTGTTATTATGTAGATTCACATTTCCTTATACATCGACCATGACGATGCGCAATGCAACACTGCGTCAACTGAAGGTCTTTGAAACGGTGGCGCGCCACCTGAGTTTTTCGCGCGCCGCCGAGGAATTGCATCTGACCCAGCCCGCGGTTTCCACCCAGGTCCGGCAGCTCGAAGAACACGCGGGGCTACCGCTGTTCGAGCAACTCGGCAAAAAAATCTATCTCACGCCGGCCGGCACCGAAATGCTCCATTTCAGCCGCGCGATCATTCAGCAATTCCATGAAGTCGACGAGGCGATGAGTCAGTTGAAGGGCGTCTCCGGGGGCAAACTGAACGTCGCGGTAATCAGTGCCGGCGATTATTTTTTTCCGCGGCTTCTTGCTGAATTCACGCGCCGCTATTCGGGTGTCGATCTGAATCTTGCGGTGCACAACCGCGAAGAACTGCTGCATCAACTGGCGACCAATCAGACCGACCTTGCCGTCATGGTGCGTCCTCCGCACGAAAAGGATGCGACCCACGAGCCGTTTGCGCCGCATCCCTATGTGATCGTCGCGGCGCCCACGCATCCGCTCGCGCACAAGCGCAACGTGCGCATCAACCAACTCGCCAACGAAGCGTTTATCGTGCGCGAACGCGGCTCCGATACGTGGCATTCGATGGAAGAAGGGTTTGCGGGCCGACTGTCCAATCTCAAGATCGCGATGGAGATCCAGAGCACCGAGACCATCAAGCAGGCAGTCATTGCCGGAATGGGCATCGCATTCCTGTCCGCCCATACAATCAGCCTCGAATTGCAATTGGGTCATCTGGTCGTGCTCGACATCGAAACCTTTCCTGTGATGCTCAACTGGTACGTGGTGCACAGAAAAAACAAGCGTCTTCCTCCCGTCGCTGTCGCCTTCAAACGCTTTTTGATTGAGGAAGGCGCCCATCTGATCGAGAAAATCACGCGCGTAAGGGAATTGAGCATGCATAAGTCACAGGCTATGGAAAACCCATGAAACTTTAGCTACTGCGAATCGATCCCGGATGAACCGGCCGCCGATGCGTGTGTTCGCGAGCACAGTCACGCAGACGGCCGTTGCAGCGTCTGTCGTCGCGCCCGATTCGATGATCCGCACAGGCGCTCATTCTCGTCATCGACGGCGCGCTATCGCGAAGCGCCCAAATCTGCTCCTCCCCACCGTGCCACTCCAGGTTCGCCAGCAGCCCCGGCTTGCCAATCGACAAACCATCGCCACGCGCCGCGCAGCGATGCATGCGCAGCGCACAACCGTCGTGATGCGATGCATGATCCGACTCGCCCGAATACTCGCGGCTGAGCGTCAGGTGCGCGCCCATCGCCATCGCCAGCGCACCGGCGCAGAGCAATGCCGCAAGCCCGAATGGCTGCGCCTGTTCGGTGACGAAGCTGTAGCCGAGCCACCCGCATAACAACAACGCGAACAGATTGACGATGTGATGCCCCGGACTCTCCACCGGCTCGCGTTGCAGTACGCCGCACAGCCGGCAGAGCACAATCATCGACATCGTGAAAATCAGCACCCCGGCAAACACGGCCGCGAACAGTCCGGCGCGCCCCGCACTCTCATGCGGGGCCGCCCACAGATCGCGCGCAAAGCCTGTCGACGCGAGCGCCAAACCCATACCGCTACCCAGCATTGCAACGATCCGAGGCATGCGTGATCCCCCGAGCTGCGATGAAAAGGTCTTGGCCGCCTAGATCGCGCCAGCGGTCCGTAACGCGGCGATCTGCTCGGCCGAATAACCGAGTTCGGCCATCACTTCGTCGGTATGTTCGCCAAGCAGCGGCGAGCGTTTGACGTCGGTCGGGCTATCGGACAATTTGATAGGATTGCCAACCGTCAGATACTTGCCGCGCTTCGGATGATCGACTTCCACGATCGTGCCGGTTTCGCGCAACGACGGCTCCTCGGAAATTTCCTTCATCGAAAGGATCGGCCCGCACGGAATGTCGTACTTGTTCAGGATCTCCATCGCCTCGAACTTGGTCTTCGTCATCGTCCAGCGTTCGATCTCGGCGAAGATCTCCTTCAGTCGCGGCAGGCGGGCGGGCGCCGTCGCGTAATCGGGGTCGGTGGCCCACTCTTCCTTGCCGATCACGTTGCAGATCTTCGCCCACACGGGCGCCTGCGTGATGAAGTAGATATACGCGTTCGGGTCCGTCTCCCAGCCCTTGCACTTCAGAATCCAGCCCGGTTGGCCGCCGCCCGATGCATTGCCCGAGCGCGGCACGGCCTCGCCGAAGGTGCTGTTCGGGTATTGCGGATACTCTTTCAACACGCCGGTACGGGAGAGCCGCTGCTGATCGCGCAGTTTCACGCGGCACAGGTTGAGAACGCCGTCCTGCATGGCCGCGAGCACGCGCTGGCCGCGGCCGCTATGCGTGCGTTGATAGAGCGCCGTGACGATGCCCAGCGCGAGATGCAGACCCGTGCCGCTGTCGCCGATCTGCGCACCCGTCACGGTCGGCGGGCCGTCGTCGAAGCCGGTGCTCGAAGCCGCGCCGCCCGCGCATTGCGCGACGTTCTCGTACACTTTGCAGTCCTCATAAGGACCGGGCCCGAAACCCTTCACCGACGCGACGATCATGCGCGGATTCAATTCCTGGATGCGCTCCCACGTAAAGCCCATCCGGTCGAGCGCGCCCGGTGCGAAATTTTCGACCAGTACATCGCATTTCTTGATCAGTGTTTCGAGTACCTGTTTGCCTTCCGGATGCTTCGTGTCGATCGTGACCGACCGCTTGTTGTGATTGAGCATCGTGAAGTAAAGGCTGTCCACGTCGGGAATATCGCGCAGTTGCTCGCGCGTGATATCGCCCGCGCCCGCCCGCTCGACCTTGATCACATCCGCGCCGAACCACGCGAGCAATTGCGTGCAGGTCGGACCCGACTGCACATGCGTGAAATCGAGAATGCGTACACCGTCCAGTGCCTTGGCCATGTCGAATCTCCGTCAACGTTGAGGGTTATTTGTACATGGTCTGGTTCTTCGTGCCCGGCGCGTACTCGCGCGGGTCGACCCAGATATTGACCACTGCCGAGCGGCCCGTGCGCTGAATCGCTTCGCGCGCCCGCTGCAGCGCGCTTGCGATCTGCGCGGGGTCACGCACTTCCTCGCCGTAGCCGCCGAGCATCTCGGCAAACTTGCTGAACGGGACGTCCCCAAGCAGATTGCCGACGTTGCCGCGTTCCTCGCCGTATTTGGCAAGCTGTCCATAGCGGATCTGATTCATCGCCGAGTTGTTGCCGATCACCGCGAGATACGGCGCGCCGAAGCGGTTCGCGGTTTCCATGTCGAAGGCGGTCATGCCGAACGAGCCGTCGCCGTAATAGCAGAGCACTTCCTTGTGCGGATGCGCGAGCTTCGCCGCGAGCGCGAAGCCGGTGCCGACGCCGAGCGAGCCGAGCGCGCCCGGGTCCATCCACTGTCCGGGTCGGCGCGGACGCACCGCCTGCGCGGAGATCGTCACGACGTCACCGCCATCGCCGATATAAACGGTGTCGTCGGTCAGGAACTCGTTGAGCTCCCAGGCCACGCGATACGGATGAATCGGCGTGTTGTTCGAGCGGAACAGCGGCATCAGTTTTTCGGTGGCGCTCGCTTCGGCGTCGCGCAGTTGTGCCATCCATTTGCGTCGCGCCTGGCGCTTGTCGTCCTTGATTCGCCCCGTCGCGGCCTGCAGCACCGCGGCGAGAATCGCACCCGGATCGCCGACGAGCCCCAGATCGATGTCACGATTCTTGCCGACCGTTCGGTAGTCCATATCGATCTGGACCAGCGTCAATTCCTTGCTGATGCGTCGGCCATAGCCCATGCGGAAGTCGAATGGCGTGCCGACCACGATCAGCACGTCCGCATTCGCAAATGCCTGCGAGCGCGTGCGATCGAAATGATGGGGATCGCCCGGCGGCAACAGCCCGCGGCTCGCGCCATTGAAATAGCCGGGAATGTCGAGGCCGCGCAGCAGCGCAACCGCTTCCTCGTGACCGCGCGCGGTCCACACCTGCTGACCGTAGAGGATCGCGGGGCGCTCGGCGTCGACGAGGATATCCGCGAGTTTCTCGATGTCGCGCGGATCGCCGATCGATTTCGTCGAAGCCCGGTAGTGGCCCGGCTTCGGCACGACCGCGCGCGTGGCGTCGACTTCGCGGTCGAGCACGTCGCGCGGAATTTCCAGGTAGGCGGGACCGGGCGCGCCGTTGAAGCACTCGCGCACGGCCATCGAGATCATGTCCGCGACGCGCTCCGTGCTCGGCACGCTCGCGGCGAACTTCGTGATCGGCGCCATGATGTCGACGTGCGGCAGGTCCTGCAGCGAGCCCATCTTGTGCTGCGAGAGTGCGCCCTGCCCGCCGATGTGCAGGACCGGGCTTTCCGAGCGGAACGCGGTTGCGCTGCCGGTCACGGCGTTCATGCAACCCGGGCCCGCAGTCGTCACCACGCAGCCGAGTTTGCCGGTCTGCCGCGCGTAGCCGTCGGCCGCGTGCGCGGCGACCTGCTCGTGGCGCACGTCGATGATGCGGATGCCTTCGTCCACGCAGCCGTCGTAGATATCGATGATGTGACCGCCGCACAGCGTGAAGATCGTGTCGACCCCCTCGTTCTTCAGCGCCCTCGCGACCAGATGCCCCCCGGATACCACCCCCGCGTCGCGGGTCTTCTGCTTGAGCGTGTCGTCGGCGGTCGTGGTGCCCGTGGCCGGGCTCGGCGATGAAACAACGGCAGACATGGTCATCTCCTTATCAATCGAATCAATCGCGTTAATCGCAATAACCGGATAGGCAACGGGTGTCGGCGGATAGTTGATATATCACATACCACATTTCTGAGATCGTCAAGCACGGTGAATCCCGTAGCTCCCGTTCCCTGGCGATGCGCACACGCAAAAAAGCCCGCGGTGCTTTGCACACCGCGGGCTTTTCTGGGGACCGACCGATCAGCCGGCGATCAGTCGAGGAAATCGCAATTGGCTTCGACGAAGGTCGCGAGATCGAGCGAATGCTGGCGCGTGAGCCGCTCGGCGAGTTCGGTGTCGCGCTTTTCGAGCGCTTCGATGATGCGCAGGTGATCGACGATCGACCGCGAGGCGCGGTCGCGCTGCGAGATGGTCATGCGCCGGATCGCGCGCACGTGGATGAAGATGTTCTTGATCGTATCGAGAATGAGCTGCGACTTCGATAGCTCGACGATAGCCTGATGAAACGCGATGTTCGCGTCCGAATACTCGGCGATGTGCTCGGCCGGCGTGGAGTCGCGGAACTTGTCGAACATGTGGCGCAGGCGGCCGATTTCCTCGTCGGTCGCATGCAGCGTGGCGAGCCGTGCGGCCATGCTTTCGAGCGCGGCCCACATCTGGATCATTTCGACGATTTCACGCTTGCTCTTGCGCACGATGTAAATGCCGCGCCGCGGCACCATGCGCAGGAAGCCTTCCTGCTCGAGCAGCGTCATCGCCTCGCGCACCGGCGTGCGGCTCACGCCGAGCGACTCGCTGAGCACGCGCTCGTCGAGGCGGATTTCTTCGCGATTCTGGTAGATGTCCGCGTCGGCGATCGCCTGACGCAGCATGGCATACGCCTGATCGCGCAAGCTCACGCTCGCGCCGATCGGCTGCAAGGACAGGGTCAACGGCGTGGCCACTGTTTCAGTTGGAAGTTCTGACGACATTCATCGCCTCTGCTTGAACATGCCCTCGCTGCGGCGCGGACGCGTTGGCGCACGGCTCGCCCAGGCCCGCGAAGCGGCCATGTTCCGATGCCGGCTCCGAGACCGACTCGGGAATCCAGTCGGCCAACAGAACGGTGGCGGCGGCGCCCAGCCCGACGACGGCAATGGCAAACAGCGCGAGAGGCACGAATTCCACGTCTAACTCCAACTATCGACAAACGATAGTGAGAATTATATGGTGCGCCGCCGCATTTTTCAATATTCGGTATGTAGTATATCAGCGCAACGTTGTTTTTACGATACTTTCAAGTTAGCAGCCAAGGCGTGACTTTGCTCGACTTTTGATCCAACTCAATACATAGGATAAATATGTATATATAATGAGAAAGATTCGCATTCACCTTGCTCGCCATCATGCTTCTGACCGACCTCTCCCGAGGCGCCATCGCGTGCGTCGAACGTGTCCACGACGCGCATGAGCGCGACCCCATCGCACAGCGCCTGCGCGACCTCGGCTTCGTGCCGGGCGAGCCGGTGCGCGTCGTCGCCCGTGCGCCCTGGAGCGCCGATCCGCTGCTCGTGCAGATCGGCTCGACGCGCTTCGCGCTGCGTCGCTCCGAAGCCCTGCGTGTCACCGTGACCGACGCCGCTGCGGCCGAAGTCGAGGCAGTCGAAACGCAGGCGAGCGCAGCATGAGCGAGACCCCACTGCGTATCGCCCTCGTCGGCAATCCCAACTGCGGCAAGACCGCCCTCTTCAACCTGCTCACCGGCGCGCGCCAGAAGGTGGCCAACTACGCCGGCGTCACCGTCGAGCGCAAGGAAGGCCGCTTCGTCACGCCCTCGGGCCGCAAGATCCAGATTCTCGATCTGCCCGGCGCCTATAGCTTCGACTCGTCGAGCCCCGATGAGCGCGTCACGCGCGACGTCCTGCTCGGCCGCTATCCCGGTGAGGCCGTGCCCGACCTCGTCGTCTGCGTGGCCGACGCGACGAATCTGCGTCTGCATCTGCGTTTCGTGCTGGAGGTGAAGCGCCTCGGTCGCCCGGTCGTGCTCGCGCTGAACATGATGGACGCCGCCAAGCGCCGCAAGATCGTCGTGGACGTGCCCGAACTGTCGCGCCGTCTTGGCGTGCCCGTGGTCGAAACGGTCGCCGTCCGGCGCGACGGCGCGCAGGCGCTGATCAACCTGATCGACCGCAAGGGCCTGCAGGCCGTGGCCGTGGACGCCGACGCGCAACATCCGGAAGCCTCGGACGATCTGCACGCAGAGGTGCGCAGCATCCTCGCCGCGGCCGTGACGATCCCCCGCGCCACCGACGCGCGCGACGACGCCATCGACCGCTGGGCGTTGCACCCGGTCTTCGGACCGATCATCCTCGCGGTCGTGATGTTCCTCGTGTTCCAGGCCGTGTATTCGCTCGCGCGACCGGCTTCCGACGCCATCGGCGACGGCTTTACCTGGCTCGGCACGGTGGCCTCCACGACGCTGCCCGACGGGCCGCTGCGCAGCCTCATCACCGATGCGCTGTTTGGCGGCGTCGGCACGGTGCTCGGCTTCCTGCCCGAGATCCTCGTGCTGTTCTTCTTCATCCTCGTGCTGGAAGAATCGGGCTATCTGCCGCGCGCGGCCTTCCTGCTCGATCGCGTGATGCTGTCGGTCGGGCTCACAGGGCGCTCGTTCATTCCGCTGCTGTCGAGCTTCGCGTGCGCGATTCCCGGCGTCATGGGCACACGCAGCATTACCGATCCGCGCGACCGGCTCGCGACGATCCTCGTCGCGCCGCTCATGACCTGCTCGGCGCGACTACCGGTCTACGCGCTGCTGATCGGCGCGTTCATCCCGCAACACGCGGTCTTCGGCCTGTTCAACCTGCAGGGGATCGTGCTGTTCGCGCTGTATATGGCGGGTATCGTCGGGGCGATGGTCGTCGCGTGGGTCATGAAGCGCATGCGCCACGACCGCCGCGAACACGCGCTGCTGATGGAACTGCCGTCGTACCGCCTGCCGCGTCCGCGCGACGTCGCGATCGGCCTGTGGGAACGCGGCGCGATCTTCCTCAAGCGCCTGACCGGCATCATCCTCGCGCTGACCGTGCTGATGTGGTTCATCGCGACGTTCCCCTCGCCGCCTACGGGCGCGACCGGTCCGGCCATCGACTACACGTTCGCGGGCTATATCGGGCGCTTCCTCCAGTATCCGTTCGCGCCGCTCGGTTTCAACTGGCAGATCAGCCTTGCGCTGATTCCGGCGTTCGCCGCGCGCGAAACGGCCGTCGCCGCGCTGGCGACCGTCTATGCGGTGGCGAGCGGCGACAGCGATATCGCCGGGCTTGGCACGGTGCTCGCGCATAACTTCTCGCTCGCCAGCGCGCTCTCGCTGATGGTGTGGTTCGCCTTCGCGCCGCAATGCATGTCGACGCTCGCCGTGATCCGCCGCGAAACGCGGTCGTGGCGCACGGTGGTGATCTCGTTTACGTATATGTTCGTGATCGCCTACGTCGCATCGTTCCTGACCTACCAGATCGCGGGGCATTTCTCATGAGCGCCGGACTCCTCGCGCAATATGCCGTGATCGCGGTGCTGGTCGTAATCAGCCTGTTCTACACGGCGCGCAAGCTGGCGCCGACGTTGATCGCGCGCCGCCAGGCCGCGCTCGCCGCGCAGTTGCTCAAGCCGGGACGCGGCGTGCTCGCGCAACGTCTGGGTCGCGCGATGCAACCGCGCGGCGCGACCGGCGACTGCGGCGACGGTTGCGGTACCTGCGGCACCTGCGGCCCGACCGGCGACGCGGGCCACGACGCCGACGAGCAGCCGCTCACGTTTCATCCGCCGCGCCGCTAAGCGGCATATATCAACACGCATCATCGATACGCATCGATACGCATCGGCACCGGTGCGGTCACACGCGTGACCCACGCTTTCGGCTACACTCGCGCGTGCAGCGCACCGCCCGCATGAGCCACGCAGCGAACGGGAGTGCCTGCGCCCCCGTCACCACCGCGCCGCGCCGATGCGATATCCCACACTGCTCCGCACTGTCTTTCTCGCTGCCTGCACGGCGGCGCTCCTCGCCACCGGCGGCTGCGCCCACCTGTCGACATACGATCCGAACGGACTCTGGAAAGTGGTGGGCGGTCAATGCGTGCCGAACATGCGCGATACCGGCAAACCCGCGCCGTGCACGCGCGTGAACTTCGACAAACGCTACGCAGTCCTCAAGGACATCGCGGGCCGCGCGCAATATCTGCTGATTCCGACCGACCGCGTATCGGGTATCGAAAGCTCGCAGATTCTCTACGCAGGCGCGCCCGAATACTGGGTCGGCGCCTGGAATGCCGGACACTTCGTCGACGAGCGGGTCGGCGTGCAGCTCACCGCCAATCAGCTCGGCCTGGAAATCAATTCGTCGGCACAGCGCTCGCAGAACCAGTTGCACATCCACATCGACTGCATGCGCACCGACATCATCGACGCGCTCGCCGCCCATCGCACCGACGCGCCCGGTGCCTGGACCTGGATCACGCTCGACGGCAAGCGCTACCGCGTGACGCGCGTGACGAGCCTGCGCGATCGCGACAATCCGTTCCGCGTGGTGCAGCGTGACCTCGGCGCGCAACAGACGATGGGCGCACAGACGATTCTCGTAACCGGCGCCGGCCCCGACACCAGCCACGACGGCTGGCTCGTGGTCAACAGCGGACGCGATGTGCAAGGCGGCACCGGCACCGCCGAGGGGCTGCTCGATCAAAGCTGCCGGGTGGCCGCGGCGGCGCAGTGACGGTCATCCAGCCGGCCGGGACTGCCCGGAATCGGCTCGGAGTCGGGGTCAACCCTGCTTGACGCAACCTGCCGGAAGCGTTCAGGATCGCCCCCAAGTAACTATTAAATGAACGCCGTATAAACGGCGACGCGCGGGGGGCCGCTTGAAAAACGTCGGTATTCGTACACGGCTGTTTGCTGGTTTTGGCGTTCTGATCGCCATCTTTGTCGTGCTGAGCGTGTTTGCCGCCAGAAACATGGACGTGCTCGCCGACAACACAAAGAACCTGCACGACCATCCGATGGCGGTCACCACGGCCATCCTGTTCGTCGATCGCGACATTCTGGCGATGTCGCGTGCCATGAAGGACATCGCGCTAGCCACCACGCCGGCCGAGGTGCAGCAGAACATCGAGCTCGTCGATCGCGCCGAAAAAGGTGTCTACACCAACATGGCGATCGTGAAAACGGGATTCCTCGGCGACCCGGCGATGGTCGATGCGATCATGCAGCCGATCGCCGCGTGGAGACCGATTCGCGACCGCGTGATCGATGCGAAGCTGGACGGCGACTCGGCGCGCGCGGCGGACATCACCCGCACGGACGGGGCTGCGCAGGTCGAAGAAATCGGCCGGGCGATCGCCACCCTGAGAAACCAGGAGGCCGCGAACGGCCGCGCGCTTTACCTGTCATCGAAGCGCACGCGCACGCATCTCATGACGACGTTCGTGATCGCGAACATCGCCGCCATTGCCTTCGCATGGGTGATCGTCTTCGGCTTGGCGAGCAGCATCATCCGCCCGCTCAAATCGGCCATTGCGATTGCGAACGCCGTCGCTTCGGGCGATCTCACGCATCGCATCGAGGTGGACCGCCACGACGAAACCGGACAACTGCTGCACGCGCTCAATCACATGAACATGAGCCTGCAACGGATGCAGTCCGAACTCGTGCAATCGGAAAAGCTGGCCTCGCTGGGGTCGATGGTGGCCGGCATCTCGCATGAACTGAACACGCCACTCGGGGTGGCCGTGACCGTGCTGTCCGTGGTCGCCTCGCGCGTCACGCAACTGCAGACGAGTTTCGCCGACGGCACGCTCAAACGTTCGATGCTTCAGGCCGGCCTGAACGAACTGGACGAGAGCGTGCGGATATTGCAGCGCTCCATCACGCGAGCCGCCGGGCTCGTCACGAGTTTCAAACAGATTTCCGTCGATCAGACTTCGGAGCGCGCGCGCCAGTTCGACGTGCGCCAGACCATCGACGACCTCATCGTCACGCTCGCGCCGAGCTGGAAAAACCGACCCGTGCAGGTCTCGAACGACATTGCACCGGGCATCGTCTGCCATTCGCTGCCCGGCTACATTGGGCAGATCGTCGGCAATCTGCTGCAAAACGCCATGTTGCATGCGTTCGACGATCGCTCCGAGGGTCGCGTCGTCCTCGACTGCACGCGGGACGACCAGGGCCTCAAGCTAACGGTGACCGACGACGGCACAGGCATCGAGCCCGACACGCTCAATCGCATCTTCGAGCCGTTCTACACGACGAAACTGGGCAAGGGCGGCTCGGGACTCGGCCTCTCGATCGCCCACCGCATTGCCACCACGATCCTTGGCGGCAGCCTCAAAGCCGAATCGACGCCGGGACGCGGCACGCGCTTCACGCTCACCATTCCTGCGCGCGTGAGCAACGTCGCGCCCCCTCTTGCCGAACAGACTTCCTGACACCATGAACGCGACCTCCCCGAACGATGACGACGACGACATGCTCAGCTTCGCCGATGAAGACGGCGACACGAAACCGGGCGCAGCCTCGGCCTGGCAGGTGCTGATCGTCGACGACGACCCCGACATCCACGCGACGACCGAACTCGCGCTGCGCGGCCTGGACATCCTCGGCCGCCGCATCGAATTCCTGCACGCGCATTCGGCGGCACAGGCGCAGACGATCATCGATGCCGAGCCGAATCTCGCGGTGATCCTGCTCGATGTCGTGATGGAGACCTCGCATGCGGGTCTCGACCTCGCGCGCTACATTCGCGCGGTGGCGTGCCGCCCGCAGGTGCGCATCGTGCTGCGGACCGGCCAGCCCGGCTACGCGCCCGAGATCGACACGATCCGCGACTACGACATCAACGACTACAAGACCAAGACCGAACTCACGCGCACGCATCTGTTCACCACGCTGACCGTGGCGATCCGCTCGTATCAGCAGTTGCGCCAGCTCGATGCCACGCGCGAGGGGCTCGAGAGCATCATCAACGGCAGCCTCGATCTGAGCCGGCTGCGCGGCCTGAAGAGCTTCTCCGAAGGCGTGGTCGTGCAGCTTTGCGCGCTGCTCGGCGTGGAAAACGAAGGGCTCGTCTGCGCGGTACGCCGGGAGGCGCCGCTCGAACCGCTCGTGGTCGCGACCTCGAAGCGCTATGCCGCGATGATGGGGCAACGGCTGTCCGATTGTTCCGAGCAATACAGCCACATCACGAAGCGTCTGCTCGATACGCTGAACCAGCGCAAAACGACACTCGACAAGCAA
>Ga0131853_10008361_pt1 | contig 18865 bp, 8 predicted proteins | sample TergutLab28metaG_FD_92764 | JGI IMG/M metagenome (GOLD analysis project Ga0131853, IMG submission 92764) | Labiotermes labralis P1 segment gut microbial communities from Petit-Saut dam, French Guiana - Lab288 P1 (version 2) (version 2) | ecosystem: Host-associated > Arthropoda: Insects >...
CTACCACATTTTGCCACGTGATCCAATGCTTAATGCTTTCTAATCAGAAATTCAAATATTCCGTTATATGTGTCAGTGCTTGATGTATGATTAACAGTGTGAACATCATAGTACACAGAGGGCTGTACTTCCAGTATTTACACTTGGGAATTGAATATTATTGTATATTGTTACGTGACAACAGGGGCCGGGATAGCGCAGTCGGTATAGCGACTCGCTACGGGCTGGACGGTCCAGGGATCGAAGCCCGGTGGGGTCGAGATTTTCCACACACTTCCAGACCGGCCCTGGGGCCCACCCAGCCTCCTATACAATGCGTACCGGGTCTTTCCCGGGGGTAAAGCGGCCGGGATGTGGCGTTGACCACCCATCCCATCTAGCTCCGAGGTTGAAGGAAGAGTAGAGCTATACATCTGCTCCCCCTATGGGCCTTCGTGGCCTGTTCTAGGATGAATACTTATTTCATGTGTGTGCATTTGCTGGTTTTATTACATTAAGTTTCAATGTTCGTTTAATGCACGTATATGGAACACGCTATGCCTTCTGGTTATATTCATATTCTGACATTTATCTCAGTGAAAACCCCAAATCTCTATACTGTATTTTCTCATTCGGGTATTATTAGTTTTGTTTTCATATGTTGCACCTGTGCTGGAGCTTTTTTGTGATGCTTTTATTTGTTCACGGCGGGTGTCCTTTGAAACTTCTAAGGACCTGCTTTCGCATACGCTGAAGTACGTAGTAAAACGTTTCCAGAAATTAATATTATATATTTAGGCAACAAGGAAATTTACTGCAATTTTAAGACATGCAGCATGATCTCTATTTTATTTTCCACAAAACAGAGTTTAGTTCAAAATTTTGTGTTTTCCTCTTCAAATAATACGTTTCTCAAGAACTATGCACTAAAATGTTAATCCCTCTCCCCCCGCGCTGTCGTTCAAAGGTGAATATTACTTCTGAGATGTGATGCCACGTACTTTAACATATCGCAAGACTTTAATCTTCAGAGTTGATTTCATTTAAGATAGGAGAGGCATTTTGAGTAAAGACCATTTTGCTTTAATATGTGTAACATTTTAGACGTGTTTTGCTGTGCATAATGTTATCTTGTTATAGTACCAATATTAATTACGTGTTCAGGCAGTCTGCACTCAGGAGCTGCTTGGTGCAATGTGATGACGTCACGTGTGTAGGTAGGTGTAGAACTTTTATTTACAGCACGCTTCATATCCGAGACGGAGCTGCGCTCTGCTTTATGTTAATGCTGTTGCAGTTGTTAGCGCTACGCTATCTTCTTTTGTCTCGTGGGAGAGCAAAGTAATTGAGTTTCTAATTAGGAAGTTTCTGTGGGGTTGACAGTCTTACTTAGTTTAGACTTGCAGAGGCAAAGACACAAGCACGGAGAGAGCTCTGTTATATTGCAGTGATGCATGACGACGTGTGTTTTTACTGGACGATATAGCTGCCACTTTAAATTACACATGGCGCTCGTTGTTTCTTAATTTAAAGCATCTTCTCAGAGGTTAGGTTAGCAGCATGCTAACCTATGTTGAGATTCGATGGATGCAGAAGGACAGAAGCGTCATGTATAAAGACCACTGTCTTCAACGATGTCATGCCTTGGAGGGTTTTAAATGTTTAGAATGTTCCTGAGGAACTTGATGCTTCCATCTATCCTGCAGATGTCGTGGCTCATTTTAAGTTAATATCCCATCATTTATCCGGTGGGATTGATAAGGCCCCCGAAGGACCTCAGTGAAATTTTCGGTATAGTGGGCTTGCCCCTGTAACAGAAGCTTCGCCAGTCGGTTACCTTGCTTGAAAAGGCATGAGAGCTACGTAGCCTGAATCACGATCAAAGGGAATGTTATTTCGAAGCATTTATTTGGACTGAGCGACTGACTACGGGCTGGACGGTCCGGGATCGAATTCCGGTGGGGATGAAATTTTCCGCCCGTCCAGACGGCCCTGGGGCCCACCCAGCCTCCTGTAAAATGGGTACCGGGTCTTTCCAGGGGGTAGAGGCGGCCGGGGTGTGGGGCAGACCCGCCACCTCCATCCAGTGTGCCGAGGTTCTAGAAAGAGTAGAGCTATACCTCTACTCACTCTAAGGGCCTTCGTGGTCTATAAAAAGGGTGAAACCTACCTATTTGGACTGTGGTTGTGTTATGAAAGCCAATGTTCGGAGGTGCGTTTGGCTTTTTCCCGTCAAATGTTCCAAATTTTATTGCGTCGGATGGTCGTGATGTTTCAATTTTAATGGTAAAATGTGTTTCTTACAAATGTTAGAATCGTGTGCAGTACCACATCTGGGCCATAAAGATAAGGCACACAGTGCAGTTACAGAGCAGTGCAATAACCACGTCACATTTTACGTGCACAGAAAAAAAAATCAACTCTAAAGACCCCCACAAACTACAGTATTTTCAATTTGCTCTTTTCGTATTGAGATAACATGCAGCCACTTCGGGTGGTATAGGTTACGAGGCCTGCGAAAGCATCTAAAAGTAGAAACATTACAGAAGGTTTACTACATTATGCACAAAATCTAGAAGTAAAATCAGAATTGAGTTGGAAAAAAAAAGTTAATGAACTTCAGAGACGACCAAGTGGACGATAAACCGCCCTCAGGTTGGGACCGTGTGGTCAGATAACATTGGATCATTACATAGGCTTAGAGACCTAAACGTGCTTATTGCTTCGTGCTACTGATGAGCAAACCTTGTGGTTGATCGTCTGTCAAGAGCGTTTTATCACTTTTATCAAAGGTTGTATAAGCAAAAATGCTGAGTCGGGAAATGCCAGGCATGTGATTTGAAAGAGTATTGTAGTAGCAAGTTTGGTTGTGTGCTTACATTAGTTGCCCCTTTAAGGCTCAGTGGTTACTTTATGAACCATCAGGGTTAGTGTTTAAATCTTCTGCGTACTGCCCACAGAGCTTGTTACAATAATTCTATGGATCTCAGAACCGGCAGCCACTTTCTTCCCTATACAGCATTAACTGAGTGGATTTTGTAACCGACAGGAAGCGCGTCTACTGCGAGGTACCAACTAGATCTTTAACGCAATTGAAGTTGATATTCATCTTTAAAGTTTAATTGGTCTTTTTAAGCTTTAGTAGGATACTGAAAGTAATTGATAGGCAGTATCTTAATTAAAAGGAAACATGATACCAATATGATTATCTCTGACGAGAAGATGGAGGGAATTTAACACTGGATGCAGTGAGCTCATAGCATGTAACATGATCCTATCTGAGTAGTAGATAATTACTGACTATTACTATCGCCAAAGAAGCTCCCATCATTGAACATGAATTTTCATTACGTTGTTACCAAGAGTCTCTTACTATTCTTCCAATCGCCTCCCCGTATCCAAAGCTGTCTCGTCAATTGAGGCTTTCCGCTCCAATGTTATATTATTTTTCATGTTTCTTTTATCTTTTACGTGTTTTAATCACCTATTTGTCTTTGATTTCAGGCATATTTGTAATAAAATGCAATACTCATCTCCACTTTTTGCCCTATAAAAAATAACATGACACAAAATAACTCTTAATCTTACTGGCGAACGCAACAATACACGTGAGAAATTTCTTGCCAGATGCTTACAGGAAATATTTTAGCGAGAACAACATTAAGCTGTAGCTAAGACAGACAACTGTCTTGTTCGCACGGTATCCAGCAGCTCCTATTGAGTTTCTGAAGATAAATTCTCTTGCTTATTAACAAGGTACTTCATCAACTTAGAGACAATTACAGATCAGCTTTGACTTTAAACTCGGTAGGAACAGCATGTCATTGAAGGCAGTCCTTCTTAATAAGTTTTAATTAATTTTTTCATTGCGAACGTGACAGTTGTGTGAAGGGGTGTGACGGGAGCGACGATAAGTTAAATATATCAGTGGCTAGTCACAAAAAAATGTAAAATATAGTAAGACACTTCTACGCAAACGTGAAAAAAAAAGTGATCGAATTTTATATTTTGACTTGACGACGAATAAAATATCATTATGTGACTGAACTAGGTGTATCTGCTGATTTGTGACTGAACTATCTGCGTCTGCTGATATGTGACTGAACTAGCTGCGAGCACTGATTTGCGACTGAACTATCTGCGTCTGCTGATATGTGACTGAACTAGCTGCGTGCGCTGATTTGCGACTGAACTATCTGCGTCTGCTGATATGTGACTGAACTAGCTGCGAGCACTGATTTGCGACTGAACTATCTGCGTCTGCTGATATGTGACAGAACTAGCTGCTAGCGCTGATTTGCGACTGCACTACTTTCTTGTGCTGGAATGCGACTTATCTAGCTGCGTGTGCAGATTTGTGAATGACCTGGTTGCGTGCGCTGATTTGTGACTGACCTAGCTGCGTGCGCTGATTTGCGACTGAACTATCTGCGTCTGCTGACCTGCGACTGAACTAGCTGCGTGCGCTGATTTGCGACTGAACTAGCTGCGTCTGCTGACGTGTGACTGAACTAGCTGCGTGCGCTGATTTGCGACTGAACTATCTGCGTCTGCTGACGTGTGACTGAACTAGATGCGTGCGCTGATTTGCGACTGGACTATCTGCGTCTGCTGACATGTGACTGAACTAGCTGCGAGCGCTGATATGCGACTGCACTACTTGCTTGTGCTGGAATGCGACTTATCTAGCTGCGTGTGCAGATTTGTGAATGACCTGGTTGCGTGCGCTAATATGTGACTGACCCAGCTGCGTGGGGTAATATGTGACTGAAATAGCCGCGTGTGCCGATATTTGACCGAACTAGCTGTGTTTGCTGATTTTACTTGTTCCATCCGTTGATAAGGCGTTAGCCTGCATAGCGACAAATACGAAAGAACTGTATAGTATTAGGTGAAAAACTGTGACGTTAAAATACATGCATATTTATAATGATAATCACTGTGAGGTCAGTATAAATGTGGTAGGTATTAAACAATCTGGACATGACAAAAAACATTGAAATAGTTTCTCTGTTTAATTAAACACCCCGTCATGAATATTTATGGCAGAATAGCATCTTGACCTTGGCACTGATTTATGGTGAGTGGTCAGCTCCAAATCGCGGCTTCTTGCCTCCGGGAATACAGCCAAGGTCCCCACTGGGTGAGAGGCTGGATAAATCTTAGGGGCGGCCTGGACATTTCGAATAAAAAGAATATTTCTTTACCCTGCCGAGTATCGAAACCCGATTAAACCCCCCGGCCCTGTTAGGGCCGGAGGGTCTAATTGGGTTATAATAACGAATGAATTATCCTGATACAACAATAATTAAATAAACAAATAAATTTATCCTTTTCTGTAACTGCGATCTAACAGCAAATATGTGAAGCATCCGGTCCTAAAGACACCTCATTATTATAGCTGAACTCTCTCCCCCTCCTAAACACAAGAGGCTCTTCTTTTCATTCCTATAGTGTAGTACGTAAACAAGTGAACCTTCATCAAGACGTAACAGAAGAGACTCTTCTGCCAGTAACAATAAATACTTAGTGTTTATATTGAAGCACAATAGACAGTTTATATTGGACCAAAGTACAAATATATTTAAGGCATATTGGATCATTTCGTGTATAATATACGCACCGTGTTATAGTAAGAACTTTCGTACGTTCATTTAAATTACACTGGATGTGAACAAATTATAGCATTTCTTCCAAGGACAGGAACTGTAATTTTCGTCGCGACTTCTAGACTTCAGCCCCCATAACAGCGTCGATATAGTAACTAGGCCATAGCCCTGGTTCTGTAGCCCTTCCAGCCTTCTGACGAAGTTAATGTGGAGTGAATCTATACTTCCATTTGTCCATATGCCTTTATGGCATGCAGAAGGACAACTTTTGTTGTGTCCAGACTGCCTCTGTGCCTCTACACTGCCCTGTCCGTTCAGTATTCTGGAAACTTTAACTACATCCAATGCTGCGACTAAGAACAAGTGTAGCTTGACTTACACTTCCCCATACGTCTCCATTGTGTGGCTGCTTCAAGAGTACTACAGTATTAATTAATCTCTTAAACGATCTAGTAACGTGGTCTGCTATTGGACACGCTGCGGAACCAGCTGTTGTTCACACTACTCCTAAGTGTTATTTTAGTATAGTATCGTCTCATCCTAATCCTTGAATTTCGTGTCATGGCTCACACGGTCAGTCTGTGGCCTGGAGGACTGGATTCCTCAGGCGATTCTGTTTGGGATTCGTGGTAGAGAAACTGGAACTGGGACAGGTTTCTCTTCGAGTAATTCGGTTTTCCCCTGTCAGTAGCCTATCATTCCACAAGTGCTCCACTCTCTTACTTTATTTATCTATCTCGGACGCTACAAAGTAATACCATCTCTTGCTTTTACTAAGTATTTTTAATTTGTCTCAGCTAATCTTTTATATGCACTTCTGTACTTCATATCCCATTTATTCATCACACAGTACCTCATAATGGTTTATCAATTAAGTAATAACTCTGTTTACACCTTAGATTGTTTTATGCCAAGGTGAATAAGAATTAGACTTGTGACTTTGTAATGAACCAACTCAGTTACTTATTCCAACGACGGGCTTAAGAAGTTTAATATTGTACATCTTCAGTACAACTACATTACACATATAACGTTTAATACCATCATGTTACACAATGTGTGTAGTGATTAATTCATGCTTCGACATGTTTCGGCCTCAGTTTAGACAGGGTGAGTCAACATGTAAGGTACACAAACTTACGAGATCCCTGAAGGTGATCAAGAACTGAGACCGAAATATTTCGGAACAGTAATTAATCAACAGAAACACCGGGCAACAAGTTAGTTTAAATATTACACAGCCCTAAGTAGTGTCTAATGGCATAACTATGTATGACACCAGTACTTACTGCTCTGCAGATCACGCCCCAAGCGGAACATGATGCGAAGTAAGTAGTGTTAGTCGGTAGAGAGACTAAGCATTTGGTAGCACAAAGTGCATAAATTCCAAGAGCCAGGGCGCCCGGGATAATAAATTGTGTACATTGGTGCTTGATATTTGTGGATCCTCAATATGTAACTTGTTCTATATCACTTTTTTGTAGAATGGAATTTTGAGAAAATGTCAAGATTTTTTGAAAATTTGTGAGCCCATAAGTTAGAGGGCGATATCTGAAAATTCAGCAACACAAAACTCTGCGGAAATGTGTCAGTACCCAGAAACAGTATCACCATCAACAATGAATCGCCTTGCAAAACCTGAAATATAATCTGTTGAGGTCCCAAAAGACCTGAATCTTCAGCAGTAATATTGCGAGAATATTTTTCTGTCAAGCACCAAATACAGAAAACTCAGGGACAGACAATTTATATCACACTCTCGTAACGTGAGTTAAAGCGATATTTAATTATGTCTGGACTTCGAACCTCATTCTGATCCTCATTTCTAATCCTCTTATTACGTAAGTACGAAAGAAAACTTGAATTATTAACTTCAGTGGCACTTTTTCTTCAAATTTTTATCTGTTGTGTTCCATAATTTTGTCTTATATCAAAGAAGCAATGTTACGGTTCTCCTGGTCTGTCTGTTTGTGGTTTACAAAGCAGATAAAATTAGGTTCAAAAATTTTTGAGACGATTATGTAATGGGCTTAAAATAAACTGGTCTAAAGTTTGTAGTACTTAAAGTAACGGGTTTAAATATATTGGCCTTAACAATTTGAGGAATAAAACTAGTCCGAAAATACTTGAAAATCCTTTTTCGACTTTTCAGAAAACATATTTCCTCCTATTACAGAGATGCGTCAGTCAGTAGGTCTATTATTAGAGAAATAATTCGTGATTATTGTGATAATCACGGGAAACATAAACACATTTGGTGGGTAAAATGCAGATTTTCTTCCATGTAACATCATGTGTTATTTACAGCTACCACTTGCCTTTGAAATACTCAGTGTTAGAAGTTAGGAAATTGGAATCATAAACAGAAACTCCCTTCGATTCCAGATTAACAACTGTAGCTGCTGAGGGCCAGGCTGTTCAAATCTGTTCTTAAGGAACGCCTTTTTTTTTTTTTTCTTTCGCTACCGTTTTCGAAAATCGAATGAACCATGAGTACGCAGTAACCTGACGCTTATATCGCGATCTACTTGTAATAAAACATGGAAACGTTTTTAGGTATTCTAAAAATATTTATTTATACCAAGTTTTCGTACATTCGATGCACGAATCACGAATTGTTTCAGCCAGTATCATCAACACTCTTACCTTTTCCTTCACTGCTTCTTTATCCACCCGGTCGCTTTGTAACACCTCAGCCACCCTCACGCTGCTCTATACAGATGGAAATAGTTTGTTATGGGAAAACCCAAGTATGTGCAAGAGGTGTAACCCTGGAGTCATACTGTTTACAAATGCCACCTGGACTAGTTTGGGACTGAAATACAAACTCCCTCATAAAAAAAAAATATGTTTAACTTCCTGGGACCCTAGGACAAAAAGAAATAAAATTCATTGACATATTTCCAATTTTGGTTTTACGATACGAGCGAAAGAATAAGAGTCTCATAAATATTACTGGCAGTCTATTGTTACATTCTGCTGTACGATCGACGCTACCCTCATGCGTTGTTAGCCCCAGCGATAAATCTTCAGAGAGGAGAACCACCCCTTGTCGACCGAAGCGCCAACTTATTTTTCAAAGCTGGACGCTGTTACCTCCCTCCGAAAGCTGAGAATAGGTCAAACCGTGGTGACCAATGAGCTGTAAGACTACAGTGTGAACAGCTGGACCGGACTGAACTGGCTCTTTACATGTTTATATTATTCATCTCATTGTGTCATTGGTTTATGGCTCTTTACAAGTTAACTGTTGTTGGCTTGGCAACTGACAAGGAGGAGTACCGTCTCATGCTATGTGACGCCGTATCTTTTTGTGAAACTTCATCGACGTTTCAGAGAGACTTTGGTAAAATTCGACCAGTCTGCACGACGTCACATTCTAAAGAACTACGATATCACCACTATGAAAATTCCACTTCTCTTACGGTAATGGAACTTCGCTCACAACATCAAGAATTCAGGGACCGATTATGAATGACCTAGCTTAATGTTCAAGGAAGGCCCCGCACAGTGTAGTTATTTATAGTTGGGTGTTACTGTATGTCCTGTACACAGTAAAAGCTATTGTCGTAATCCCTTCTACGCACTGCTGGTGTATTATGGGTTTCTGATTGCAGGAAACTACCTATCAAGCAGCAATAAACCGTCTACATGCAACACACACAAACAAACTGTCTCCGAAAACAACGCAGTATACGTTTGGGAGGGGGGGGGGGTTTATGTATTACGTTGTGAGGGTCGCATAGCGCGAGCTGTCTCTGTTATCTTCATGTGAGACGTGAAGCAGTGTGATGGAAAGGTGAAAATACAAGCTAAATGTCACGAATGACAAAATCAGCAAAGCCTAGCAGCATTTGAAAGGGGTCTACACTGCAAACTGAATTATAAACGCTAGGCTAACACCAGGTTTTTTCCAGTGCCCAGTCCTTTATAATTTTTTAACAATACACACTATCATCAGTTGTTTAGAATCTTTTATTTTTCTTCCTGCCAATATTTACAATAGCACTGGTATCTCCGTCTCCACCCCAATTCTACATTTCTCCATTGGTTCTTCTACCTACCTCTTCTGCTCAAGCACTGCTTTTCGTTTTCTACCTTGGCTTCCAATAACGTACTGCTTCATTCCTTCCGGTCTGTGGCCACTGTTACCTTCAGACACTTTTCAAGCTCGTCAGTCCATCTTTCCAGTGGCCTTTCTCTTTTCCTTCTTCCTTCCATTCACGCTTTCACTATTTGTGTAATTCTTTCATTATTTATACTTTTAATAGATCCATATATTAATCCAAGCAGTTTGATAAATTTTACAGTGTCTGCCGCTTGTGATATAAAGTGTACATTCTAATTTGTTCTTATTCTCGTGCATTATTCTTCTTATATGGAACAATAATTTTTACTTACACTCTTCCTTCGAATACTGGAATAGTATTCATTTCCTCTTAGGTCATTTTCTAGGTTTTTTCCCAATATTTTAGAATTTAGGCTTACCTGCATTTGATATTATACAAAAATGTTCGTATGTTTATCTTCTGATGTTTTAACACAGGCTGTGCATAAGGCTGTCTTCTCATTCACAGTTAGGCACTCAGTCGTTCAGAACTAGTTCTTTCCACCTCTTCGTCTCCGCACATTTTTGACGTATGTTAATTGCAGACTCCTCATCAGAGCATAGGGAATAATCCTCCCCTACTTTCGCCACACCTTACCAGTCTCAGTTTCAAAATCTCTGTTCCCAATCACGCTAACCCACTCCTTTCTAGTACTAACTTACTTTTTACTTATTTACTTACTTATTTACTTACTCCAAGCAGCAGAATCTTTCTTGAGAAGCTAACTGGTTCTCAACAGGTCCAGAAATTCCCAAATTTTAAGGAAGCCGAAGGTTCATTACCGCATTCACAACTGTCCACCACCTGTCCCTATCCTTAGTCCTTTCTAGTAAAGTGTGTTATATAATATAGGAAAAGGACGATGAACAGGCCTCCGCACGACTAAAGAACTTCAAACCTGCCGAGCACACCCCCACAATTGCTTTATTTTTCTGTATCTGTTTTTGTTTTGTGTTGTTTTTATTAGTTTACTGTTTTTGTTTTTGCTAATAAGGTCGTATGTAGAGATCTCTACACCACGTGCGCGTGCATGCCTATAGTTAGATCTTAAGTTCCCCTAAGACAACCTGAACATGGCCAGTACAGGCCCAAACATGTAGTTGTCCATCATATAGTCATTAAATACACCTCATGTGACACAGTTGTGTTTGACTACATATAATTTTCCAAGTTCCGTGTTATATGATCTTCCTTCTTTCACCCAACCTTCTTATCACAACAGTGATAAAATATCAACCCATATGGTCACTAGGTTTTCATGTTTTTAATAACATTGTCTATCATTTTAATCAGGTCAAATATTGCCTTTACATATCTCTACCGAGAGTTATACCAAAAAGATAACAAGCGAATTCGGTCTAGTCCCTGTCTTAAATCCTGAGACCAACTTCAAATTTCATATTATCTACCTTCCATTCAAGAAATATCTTACAAGGTCATTTAGCTCACCTTCCTAAAACAGCAGAAATATTTTACCGCCAAAATGTATCGTCTTACACCTTTTATATTAATATAATTGAAGTAATTTCAGAAAATTATGGTGATAAGAAAAAGAATATTTCTGAATTATGTTTAGGTTTATAATTTGTTCCCTCTAGTTTTAATACACTTGTTTCCTATTATTTACAAATACACAAAGTTAGTATCATGTATGCACAAAAGGAAGACACTAATTAAAAATTTACATTTTATATTGATAACGTCATAAGGTCCGTAAAGCTGATACTGTCTCAGATGTTGATGTAGCTGACCAGCCTAAACAACTGTCCACCCCTGCTACAGGATTACATAGATCTACTATTTAATTCAAGATACAATTTATCTTAAAATAGCTCTTTTGAGGAAACGATGAAATGGTCGTATTAATTTATAATGCTGTAAGCTGGTTATTCTTCCGTGCTAAGCCGTAGCTACTGGGCAACGAGGCAGACCAAGGCTAAAACAAAGAGCGAGAGCGGTATTACCGACAGTTGTCCGTTGCATCATTGGCATATATGAAAGCGGTACTAAGTGAGACATCGTTACTTGCAAGAGATCGTAAAAAAAAGTGGGGTACCGACGGTAGTACGGCTCATCAGAAAATGTATAATTGTAATCTATAAATTTATTCAGTGCGTCGGAAGGCTTACCATTTTTCGTCTGTCCGAATCTGAACAGCACGCCTCGGAGAGGGAATGAGTTTGTCGCAGAGCCTCCACACACACACACACACACACACACGCACACACACGCACACAAACACACACGTTCATACATACATATGTGCATACGAAAGTACACGCGTGCGTATAAAAATATATACTTACATACATATATAAGGGCATGCATACATACATACATGCATACTTATATACATACATAAACACATACGTATATAAGCACACATACCTACGTACATGTATACATACATATATAAACAAATACATAAAGACGCATACATACGTACGTAAGTACGTACGTACATACATACACACATACATACATACATACATACGTAGATACATACGTACATATATACATACGTACATATATACTCACATACCAATGTACATATACATAAACACAAGTACCGGTATAGGTTTCGACTTCATGTTCCCCTTGTTCGAAGGATAGAAGACCATACACATGTGAGACTGTGTGGCTACTGTGATTGGCAGCTAATACAAGTATTTTTTCAGGCGTTATATCGAATAGTATTATGCGGAGAATCATGATGGTTATGAAATATGAAGGTATAAAGGAAACGATTACTTGATACTCCTACGCTTATTATGGGATGATTATACTAAATAAAATTTAAGCAAGCATGAGTTTTTATCATAATATCATAATATTGAAATGGATCTTCAAGAAGTGGGATCCACAGAGCATGGACTGGATTGTGCTGTCTCGGGTTAAGGACAGGTAGCGGGCTCTGTGAATGCGGTAATAAACTTTCGGGTTCCATAAAATGAGGGGAAATTCTCGACTAGCTGAAGACCGGTTAGCCTCTCAGGAAGGAATTTGTTCTACGGAGATAGTTATTTTAGTTAGTTATTTAGAGTTATAGAAAAGGTTAGGCTGTAAATGAACAGAATTATGAATTTTTTCTCAATAATTGCGAGAAAATTCTTGAAAAGACGAGTACCAATTTTTCGAAAACGGTCTTGGTCGGCTTCTTGCCCAGACTGCTGTACTTCTTCTCCGGAAAAGTCCCTCTGTTACCTGCTGGATAAAAGGCCGTGAGGACTTCGTGTGAATGACTGCAGGAGGGAGAAACCTCTTAACCCCGCCGCAAAAAAACCCCTCTAAACAGGTCACTATATTGACTGAGCTATCCAGTGTTCTTATATCTTTCTGAAGTAAAATATTGTGTGATATTCTGTTTTACACTTATAAATATGGAAGCATTTTATGTATTAGGTGTGAAACTTTTCCAACTGCGTAGCAAGAAAATACATTTTGCAGACCATAGGCCTATAATGTTTAAAACTTTGTTACAATAACAAGAAACCACGAATTTGTGGAACGAATGTGCCATATTTTTAGAGCGAAGCTATTTCACAAAGAAGAACCAAAATCCTTTATCATAAAGCGCCAGTTAATGCAGAACGTAGTGGCGTGCATGAGCGTTGTAATGGGGATACGGTAGGATAATGAATGATGTTGCAACAAAAGAACAAGCCCACAAATCAACTGAGTGGCTACCATTATCTCGTCACAGTGTTCTGCGCGACCCACGCCACATAAACGGCCACAAAACTTCACTTTTATTGGCGGTTTTGTTGTTCTGGAAATATTGCCGAACTATTTACTTTGCATTTAGCCTAAAACATGATTGGCAGTTACCCAGATGAACGCCAGGAATGCAATCAGCCAGCTAGACAGGAAAACACACTGTTGTTTGGAGCTGCAGCCAGAACAATTCCCGTGACATGCGCAACATAGTTTTCAAGTTAGAGTCAGAGTGCAGTAAAGTTGAAGTAGCTGTTAACAGTCGTAAACTTATGTTAATATAAACAATATTTACATATGCCATTGCCATAGACAAGGGCATTTAGAATATCAGTATTGCAGCAAGGAATATTGCTGTTTGCAGCTATCTGTCATGTGGTTAATGTGGCTGTGATCTCCGTACTAGCAAACTCTCTTAAACACATTACATGCTTAATCTGTGTTCTTCAGAGTTCCGTAGATTTTGCGACATGCATTGTGTGTGGTTACTGGAAGGGTTTTATAATTCAAAGCAGCGTTGCCACTTCTGCACAGAACGGATAGCATTGCATCCATAAAGTCCCTGTCATTTGGCATCACGCCTGTACTACAAAAACAAATACTCGACTTACACCTACAGATTACTCGTGAAAAAATGATCAAGAGCATGGATCAACAGCTCTTCTGATTTAGTGCAGTGTAACGTAAATTTGCCCTCATATTGCATCCGTCACTCGATTATAGCTGCTACGTAAACTGAAGCAGAAACACTAGGCTTCGAGCTCTTGACCTTCGTGACGTCACCTAGGCTGGCTGACCAGACACACTGAAATTCAAGGAAGTACTAAGGGTGGAACGCAGGGTGAGGGTGTTTGAGAGTAGGGTGCTTAGGAGGATATTTGGGTCTAAGAGGGAGAGATAACAGGGAAGTGGAGGAGACCGCGTAACGTGGATCTTTATGGTCTGTACTGCCACACCGAATACTATTTGATTGATCATATCAAGAATAATGAGATGGACAGGCATGCGGCGCTTATGGGAGAGAGGAGAGTCGCACACAGAGTTTTGGTGGAGAAAACTGAGGGAAAGAGACAACTTGGAAGACCTGGTTGTAGATGGGAGAATAATATGAAAATTGAGGACATGGACTTCATTGTTTTGGCTTAGGATAGGGACAGGTGGCCGGCGCTGTTTAAAGCGGTAATAAACTTCCGTGTTCCACAAATTGTTGGTAATTTCTTGACGAGTTGCGGAACTATTAGCTTCTCAGTAAGGACGCTGCTGCATGAGGTTAATTTCATCGTACTGTATGTGTACGTAATGTGATATGTATCGTGGAAAGAACAAATTGTTTAGCAACCTTTGTAATGTGGGCGTGGTACAATTGGACCAGAGGGAACATAGTTATCGTGTTCTGACATATTCACTTGGCGCAACGTCTTCCGTGCACCTTGTGCGTTTGATTTAGGGCTTTTGTTGTATAGCATTACATGTGTGACCCAGGAAAGTCGGGTTGTAAAACCGGCACTTCAATTTCTGTTTCTGGAAGCGTAAAAGGTGAAATATATATTGTTTTAGGGGTCTTATAAAGGGAACACATTTCCTGCCTCTGAACCTCAGCTATATGTCTTCCTTTTTATTCACACTATAAAGAGTAAAGTGGAAGAGTGATAGGTGGTTTTTATTCTTGTGTTTTATAGTCAATGGGGCAGGAGAGGGGGCATTTACACATGGCCTAAAATGTTACAGATAGGACTGATTTCTAGATATGGGCCCTTAAGGTCAGAGGCATGGGGTCGAAGTACGATAGTGGTACTCGTGTATTTTATTTTAAAATTAATAATTATTTTATTTTTATTTATAAATTTATTTATTTTTTACTTATTTTTATGTACTAGAATTTTGGATGAATTTGTGATTAAGCTTTGCCTGTTATTTTGTATGGGTGTGAAACTTCGTCACTCATATTGAGGCAGAAACTGCTGAGGATTGTTTGAGACTCGGGAGCTGAGGAGAATATTTGGTATAAGGGGAACAAGGTAACAGAGAAGTGGAGAAAACTACATAATGAGGGGCTTAATGACCTCAGCAAATATTTTTAAAGTAATCAAATCAGGATGAACGAGACAGGATGGGCATGTAGCACGTACTGGTAAAGGAGATGAGTATACGGTGTTTTGGTGGGGAAACCTGACGGAAACAGACAATTTGGAAGCCCCAGGCGTAGATGGAAGGATAATAGTAAGATGGAACTTCAGGAAGTGAGATGAGGGTCATGGACTGGATTTATCTCTTACAGGATAGGGACAGGTGGCTGGCACATGTGAATGCGGCAATGAACCTTCGGGTTCCATAAAATGCGGGGAATTTCTTGACTAGCTCAGAACCGGTTGGCTTCTCAAGAAGGAATCTGTTACCTAGTTACTATGAATAAAGAATAAAGAACCTGAAAATGTTTGGAATGGATCCGTCGTAACCTACTGTGAGGTACGATACTGACAGCTGCTTGTACCTACTGAGGAACACCACGACTCAGTCAGTATAGTCGTTTTACGGCCTTGCGTTCTAACAGGTCGCTCTCCAAGGAAGTATACTATCCATACCATGAAGGTATGTGGGACAGCGAGAGTAAACTTTGCGTTATTTAGGCGATTGGTCGGTTTCACGCAGTGCTCTTTTACCCCGGGTAACGAGCTACTCATGTCAATTGAACAGGAGAGTTAGGTGGCTCCCATAGAGAACAAAAGAAACATCTCTTCCCTCTACCGAGAATCGAAACGCGGTACTTCGGTTGTCCAACCCATAGTCTAGTTTTAGGGTCGATCAACCCATATTTCGCAGGCAACATGCTGTCCACGACTCAGTATTATGTTGCTCCCGGAGACATTCCGAATGAGATAACACCTCTTAACCCTTTACATGGCAAAACGAAGCTCAAACCCCGAAGATGTTTTGAAAACTTAAGAGCTATTTGTTTATGAAGTTACACATTACAGTACTAACTCATTTTGTAAGAACTGTCTAAAAAGAGTGACACCCTACCCAAGGTCGTGAATTGCATATTTTATGAACTTTTCTTGTAATTGGTTGAGGCGCTACAAGCTCGAATTCCTTCCGGCCGTACTATGGTTCTGGGGTCGACTCAACCTCCAACATAAATCAGTACCAGCTCCTGGGAGGTAAAGGCGGCTGGTGCGTAGGGCTAAAAACCTTACCACCTTCATGTGGCGAATGCCTGAAATCCTGAGAACCTCAAACTTCTGGAACCCCCACTGACCTGTCTAAGCTTTAGTCTATTACTGTTAGTATATTTTTTTGCACATGCTGTACTAATAAACACGCGGATAAAATTATAGACACAATTGTACTTATTTCATTATACTTTTATGCTCTGAATTTAAAGTTACCCGCATGCAGACCGGATTCTGACGAAACTGCCGTCATCACAAAAGAGGTTCAGCAGGCCTGGCTTGGTCGCTATACCGGCTGCTTTATTTCCAGGCTACAAGGTACCACCAGTATTGCCGGATGAAGCAAGCTTTTCCGTCACTGCATAACACGAAGACGAAACTGAGACCGGAACATGCTGACACATTCTGTTCAAACATGTTTTTTTTAAATCCGGCAATGTGTTGTGGGAAGAAACATATCTGTTATAGAGCATGAATAGTTATGACGGACGGCCAATAAATTATACGCAGAGTACTTAATGAAATAAACTTACTGCAAAGGACCCTGAGTGACTGTCTTCAAGGGCGGGAGTCTTCCCATTCAGAGCTAAGGATTACTCAACCAGTCAAGAAATTCCCGACATTTTACAGAACCCAAAAGCCCAGTGCCATTTTGATAACCCAGCCACCTTTCCCTGTTCGGAGACAGATGAATCCAATCCAAAACTTCTGTTTCCGTAAGATAATTTTAATATTATCCTCCTATCTGTGCCTAGCTTTATAAGTGGTCTCTGTCCTGTAGGTGTTCCTAAGCATTGATGGTAATACAAAGAGAAAGTTGTTAATGCGTACTTTTCTTTTAGCTAGTATCAACGTCCATTGTCAGTAAGTTATTTACGTTTGAATTTGACAGCTCCGTAAGACATAACAAGAGGTTGTTGCGATATTCTGGCCTCAACTAATTACACAACTACATGTAAGCTTAATCTCTGTAAGTTTAAGTTAGCTTATTCTGCACTAAACTTAACTAATCTGCGCTTATATATATATTTCTCTTTTAACTTAAATTTTTGGTCATTAATACTCTATTGTGCCACTTAACCTTATATATTTATCTAGACTTAACAGAGAATTTACCGTTCTGTTTGTGAAACCATTAGTGATCACTGGGATTATTAATTACATATCTAGGCTGTATCCTTTAAAATGGGTTGTGTAACGATGCGAAGCAGCGAAATAATGAGTAACGCGCTCCCGAAGACTTACGGGAAAGCGCAAGTATGGTTCCACCTGTTCTTTAACTCGACGCTAGATAGTGTGAGATTTGAGCTTCAGATACATGTCTCTGGACACCCAGGGAATATTCCCCGGTGCACACTGCACGGGAAATTTGGTGTTTCCCAGGTTTGGTGAGGCTTCTTTGGAAAAGAAATAGAATTCTTGTCCCTCTCAGGAATCGAATCTCGATTCCTGAAACACCCAGCCCATTACATTGTCACTAAACATACTATGATATCCCGGATAAATTATGCTGTGCAGTGTGTTTTCTATCTTGTTGTGAACATGTGTTTTAAAATAAAACGCATAAAGTGGAATATGTTTCCTTGCCTTATCTCTCACAAGCAAGTTTTACTGCATTTGTTTACCTTCTGAAATTTTCTGTTAAAAAAACTGAGCTCATTTTAAAACTGTGGAGGTATGAGTAGCATGTGCCGGCTGTTGGTGACGTATGAAATCTCCTGGACGCCTGGGGTACAGCTGGCCCCAATCCCCACCCTCTTTGAAACCGCCACCCTTCTCAGCTTGAAGACCCTCTCTGCTAAATTAATGACGTCCATTGATTTAGAAAGAAAGGACAAGTGATTACTCAGGGACACTGCTTTATCAGTTGTTACAACACTGAACTGAAAGGAAAGAAGGTTACCAGGGACACATCACATGACTTTTTGCGTCATGGACTAAATGTGTACCAGCTTTCTTTAACAAGTAGTGGCTATCTCGGTCTATTCAATACACGAACTGCAGTTAAAGTTAGGAAGGACATAGATTGGGGATTGACGGCTGTTTATTGTAGCTATGCCGTGCACTAAGTTTAGCAGATTATTCAAAATGTATTATGATAATAAGACTGAAGCTAGCTCTTTTAAGCTCATGGTTCCGTGCGTCGTAATTCAAAGTTAATAAAATCCAACCAGATGCAACAGTATGCAGACATTTATTTACTGCAAAGTCACTCTACATGTTTCGGGTGTCACAGCACCCATCATCAGGAGTACTAAAAACTGTAACCGCAGCCTCCGGTACA
>Ga0131853_10008364_pt1 | contig 18862 bp, 15 predicted proteins | sample TergutLab28metaG_FD_92764 | JGI IMG/M metagenome (GOLD analysis project Ga0131853, IMG submission 92764) | Labiotermes labralis P1 segment gut microbial communities from Petit-Saut dam, French Guiana - Lab288 P1 (version 2) (version 2) | ecosystem: Host-associated > Arthropoda: Insects >...
GAAAGTGGTCTGCCGAAATACTTGACAATGATGTCATTACAAAGAGTGACAACCTCTGCGCCTTTTTTCGTCAAGTCATTTATCAGATTTACTTCGAGTTCATCATCGGAACCGGTCGCAACCAGCACAAGGGTTTTATCGCCGATAAGTACCATCGGACCATGACGTACATCTAATAGGTGATAGTAATTTGATGGCAGTTGACAGACTTCCTTAAACACCAATGAGCCTTCTTCTGCTAATCCCTCTAATTCAGCATCTGCTAAAACAACGGCGTGATCCCATGGTTTCGGAGCGACTTCCTTAGAGATAGCTTCTGCGCCGTTCATGTAATCAGCGCCTTTATCGAGTATAAGCTGCAGGTCAGATAAAACAGATTGGTCATCGGCTAGTTTTGCGAAAACATATGCTCCGATGAAGTAAAAGTTTGTAACACAACGAGTTTGACAAACGCTCTCATCAAAAGCCCATGGTGTGGATATAACAAGGTCGCTTTTTTCGCCAAGAGGTGTGTCATCGGCACAAATCAGTGACATCACAGAAATGTTGCAGTTTTCAGAAATCATCGCATCATGAGCCAATAGTAGTTCGCTGGTACGTCCGGAGCGAGAAATGAAAACAACGCAAGCATTGTCCAGAATTTTCTTGTATCGTTTGACATGCAACAAAATGTCGCCTGCAGCCAGTGCGATTGCAGACGCACCACTTGACATGGCACTCATCAGTGCCAGCGATTTTGCAATGCTGTAACTTGAACCGCAGCCTATGAATACAAACCGCTTCTTGTCACTCAAAAAAGCTTCTATGCAATTCCATTTTTCATCTATATACGTTACCGTTTTCTTTAAAGCATTCCATGTGTCTTGCATTTCCTTATAGGTAAAATCCATTTTTATTAGCCTCCTAAAAAAGTATTCGATTGATTATATCAAACTGTTTCTAGTTTTGCTACTAAAATCGGTATCTTAGGGTTGTTAAAATGTTCGAACGCCAGTAACAGTGCGCCGTATAAGGGTTCAAATTTTGCAGTGTGCAGCACACCGCCTATCTCTTCAACACCATCATTGAAACTATCGAGGATTAAATTTCCACATTTAAAAAGCCCACCCGTACATGACACTTTGAATGGCTGTTCATTAAATTGCAACCGGTTGCGAATTGCATTTACACACAAAAGCAGTTCATCGGCAGCAACAACATATAATGATTTAGCACTTGGCGAACCTTCAAGTGCAGCTTTTTTGGCAAGCAGTTGCAATGACGCAACAGTATCACGGTGACCAATATATTTATTGTACATTAGATCTATAAAATCGAAATCGCTTTGCAGTGAGAATTCTTTTCTTACTATGTCATACAATCGATCTTTTGCCATACGTCCGTCAGACTGTTTTGAAAACAGCTTCATGACTTTACGCCCCATCCAGAAGCAAGAACCTTCATCACCAAAAAACTCACTCCAACCGCCACATCTTGCTGTCTTACCCTGTTCATCCTTACCGTATGCAATAGCGCCTGTACCGGCAACGACGTTAATACCGGGGGATAATCCGAGCGCACCTGCCCAGCCTACTTCAACATCATTTGTCAGATAAAGTGGTATGCCGGGAAAAGCGGTATGTGCAGCTTTGGTTAGCTCTCGGTCACCGTCTGTACTCTCGCCAAAGCATGGGAGTCCCATAGCTATACCCCCGATTTGCGCATCTTCGCATGGGAGAAGACTATATATAACGTCTTTTATATTCCATATAACGGCGTCAATCCCTCGCTCTCTCCAAGCTGCATTGCTTGTGATTTCAGATACTATTTTCGCTGCATCGGAAGATGTGGCGCAAATAGCTGTCTTTGTGCCACCTCCGTCAATGCCGAAAAAATATTTCAAGCTAATCACCTACCTCTCACAGTATTTTGATAATGCTGCTCAGAGCTTATACTCATGAACATGTTCAATGCCTTTCATAACTGCACCAAGCATAGTTTCTGTATGATTTAAGTCTGAAAGAATCAGCTCAGGCAAAAATGGCACATGATTGGCAAGTGTGGTTCGCCATTTATCGAGAAATAACTTACCGAGATTATGTCCCAGCCCGCCTGCTATAATCACTACTTCCGGGTTGAGAACCGATACAACGTTAACAAGCATTATGCAGAAATTTATAGAGATTTCATCAAGAATAAGCTTGGCATACATATCATTTTCGGACTTATAATTGTGAATCAATTTTACTATTTCTTCATCGAAGTTTCCTGATCTTAAGTACTGCTCTATCTTACTGATAGAGAGCATTTGTTCCAACGACCCGACCTCGTCGTACCGATTGCTGATATGGACAGGATCTGTAACCATGAATCCGATCTCTCCTGCACTGCCGTTAGCGCCCTTGTAAAGGTTGCCATCAATTATGTGGGCAGCACCAAGGCCGACACCGTAAGCAATATATGTGATATTATTATGATTTTGCCCTGCACCTTTCCACTGCTCACCGACTGCACCGAGGTTAACACAGTTTTCCAAAATTACATCCGCTTCAAAGGTGTCTTGGAGTACGTCAATCATGTCTTGTGCAAAGTACTTTTCCGTATATGGTGCAAGATAACTGGCACCATCTTTTATAATACCGGGCATACCGATTACGATACATAAGATATCATCTTTTGTTTTTCCTGATTTTTTAAGAATATCCGTTGCAAAGTCTTTGATTAGAGCTATACTCTTTTTACCGTCCCCATTGATTGTATCATTTGTGCTGTTTTTGATTTCTGCACTGAGCACCTCATTGCCAAGCAAATCTGCAAGCATCATACGCACGCGAAAGCGGCCCAAATCAACTCCGATTATGTATCCGCGTTCTGCGTTAAATGAAAGGAGGGTGGACTTTCGCCCCAAGACGTTGTCTCCGGCTCCAATCTCCATTATGTAGTTGCCGTCTAATAGGCCTTTTGCATTCGAAGAAACAGCAGGGAAGCTCATTTCAAGATGTCTTGAAAGGTCGGCACGCGACATGTTGCCATTGAAGCGTAATGTATCCAGAATAAGTTTTTTATTGTGTTCGGCAATGGTACCGATAGACCTAATATTAACACTCACTATGAAGTCACCTCGTTATTAAGTAATCCTAATTAAATATCCCTTGTGGTTCGTTATTATAAGTGATTTACCCGTAGATTTTTCCTTTTTGATTATATAATAGGTTATGAATTCTAGTTTGTCAAACGTTCATTCTGCAACTGATTTGCAAAAATTAATTCAGCTTGCGAAAATCAAGACTTATTTTGTGCGACTTGCACAATAGTTGAGCTCGGAAAGTGGTACATTTTAACAAAAGTGGAATCTTCGGTAAACTTTTCTGTTGCTTTTATCAAAATTGAGGGTTATAGTAATTATTAAGCGATGCTAAGTAAATACGAATTTGGGATTTTTCCGATAGCGTTAAGGAGTACAAAATATGCAATTAGCTGAATTGTTGCAGGAAGCGGGAATTGCAAATTGTCCTAAGATGGCAAGCTCGGATTGGGAGACTTATGCTCAGCATGATACTAATCCGAAATCTTGCAATGTATTGTTTGATCGAGAAATGATTTTTAACGGGCTAACGATGGAAGGCGCGCCTCGGGAAGCGGTTGAAGAACTACTCTTGACCGCTGACAAAATAGAAGCACATGCAGCTCTGTGCGGATTCACTAAATTTATGGTATATAGCTTAACACACGTGTTTCGTCGTTGGAGCTATGCTTTTGACGGTCTTATAGAACCGACTGTATTGGGTGAGAATAAGAGTGATTATATGCTCTTAATGTTTTATGCTGCATTACCATACCGCAAAGCTAGGTTGATGGATAGCGGTGTTCCGATAGATCTTATGGAAAGCACATTTAAAGCTGCTTTTACAACACCGATGAGAGTCTACAATCAAGTTGGCAATTGGAGTTTTAACGATTTACCTTGGCAAGTCAACTTTATGATGATGGATATCTTCTTGATTGACAGGCTGTATTTTGTCATGGATCCCTTTCGTGTTCCCATTACTGCGTTTAGAAGTAAAATAGACCCGAAAAAAGTGAAAGCTTTGTATGCGGGCGGGCATCGTTTTCGTGAAAATGGACAGCTCTGTGGCTCAAATGGTATTGAGTCAGATGGAAATGGCTTTACGACTACGTGGAAAGAAACGGCTGACGCCTATAGGGGCAACTTTGTTGTTCCGATGGGATACGTGGAGAGAGAGCCTGTTGAGTTATTGAAATCTGAGTGGAAACCTGAACTCTCTGAGGATGATTGGATTTTAGCTATCCACATGCCCGGAGGGGAAGGTTATACACTTGAGCGTTTTAAAGCTTGTTGTGAGAGGGCTCTGTCGGTCTTTTCGCATAGCTATACAGAGTGTGCAATAAAAGGTTTTCACACAGACACCTGGCTGTTTGATGGAGTGCTACAGCTGATTATGCCTATAGAAACAAGTAATATCGTTCAAATACAGCGACAGGCGTATATTTATCCGCAATGCAGAGATGACGAAATGATGCGCAGTATAGTATTCGGGTTAGATAAAAAACCTTGGCCGGCTTTTGATGAATTGCCGAAAGAGACGTCTTTGCAACGCAAAGCCATAGCCTTTATGGAAAAAGGAGGGGAATTTAAGTCGCAAGGCATGTTTTTGTTAAGTGATGATTTGCCGTTGTTTGGCGAAAACATATATTTTGACAAAACCTATTTTGAAGAATTTTCGAGGAGGTATGGTGTTGAATAGTAAGAAACGTTCGGGTTCGTTTATTCGAGAAATGAAAACCAATGGCATTTTGTATGCGATGACAATTCCGGGTTTTGTTGTATTGATAATGTTTTCATACGTTCCTTTTTCCGGAATTATAATGGCTTTTAACGACTTCAACCCTGTGGATGGGATATGGGGAAGTCCTTTTGTCGGACTGAGAAATTTTGAGTTTTTTTTCTCTGATTTCTTTAATCCCAGAAACATGGCATGGATTGCAACTAGAAATACATTAATCATAAATTTCTGGACTATCACCTTGGGTCTGATTATTCCACCGGCAATTGCTATATGTATTTACGAAATTGCGGGCAAAGTTTTTAAGAGAGTTACCCAAGCGATTATGTTTTTCCCATATTTTCTATCATGGATAGTTGTAGGTGCAATTGCCTATGCCCTCTTTTCCACAGAAGTAGGCGTGTTTAATGTTGTGCTCCGTGCGCTGGGATATGACAATGTGCGTTGGTTTGCAGAGCCGCAATATTGGCAACCGATCCTTATCTTTTCGAATGTATGGAGATGGTCCGGATATACATCAATATTGTATCTTGCGGCGATAACACAAATGGATCGCAATATGTTTGAGGCTGCTGAAATTGATGGTGCCAACCGTATTCAGCAGATATTTCGTTTAACGATACCGATGCTTAAACCCACAATGGTTGTCCTTTCTTTGCTTGCTATAGGACGAATATTTTACGGTGACTTCGGCATGGTTTGGGGTATTGTGAGAGGAAATCCGATGTTGCGCGAAACAACGACGATCATTGATACTTATGTGTTTCAGTCAATGCAGATATTGGGCTTTTCATTCACAACGGCTATTGGTTTGTATCAGGCAGTCATGGGTCTTGTATTGCTGCTTATAGCAAATAAGGTGGCAAAGAAAATAAATGAGGGGGAGGGGCTATTTTGAAAAACAGTGAAAAGATTGATGTCGCTCCTACAGCTCTTATTGCATCAAGTAATAAAATCAAGAGAGACGCATCGGATCGTGCAATAGTTGGTTTTTCGTACATTTTTTTGGGACTTTATGCCTTGTTGTGCTTATTGCCTCTCGTTCTGGTATTTAGCGTTTCCTTTTCGGAAGAACCCTTAATCGCACGCTATGGTTATTCATTATTTCCACGTGGCTTTACGTTTGACACGTACCTCTATATTTTCGACCATAGCGGTCACCGAATTGCACGTTCATACGGTGTTACGATATTTGTGACATTTGTTGGCACATTTCTTGCGATGTTAATGACAACAATGACAGCGTTTGCGTTGTCGATTCGCTCACTGAAATATCGTAACAAACTCGCATTTTTATGTAACTTTACCATCATATTTTCCGCCGGTCTTATTCCGTGGTACAACGCTATGGTTAACTTTTATAGCCTCAATAACACGATTTGGGGATTGATATTGCCGGCATCGTTTAGTGTGTGGAATATGTTTTTAATGCGCACTTTCTTTAATCAAATTTCCTCATCTCTTTACGAATCGGCACGCATAGATGGAGCAAACTATTTCCAGGTGTACTACAAAATAGCGCTGCCGCTTTCGAAAACAGCGCTCCTTACTGTAGGCCTCATGTATGCACTTATGTATTGGAACGATTGGTGGCATGCTTTGCTTCTTGTATCCGGTAACAGAGATTTGTATCCTTTGCAATTCTATCTATATTCGCTGTTGTCGAACATAGCTGCGTTGACAACAGGGCAGGTGGCAGGTCTGGGTTCCAGGATTCGTCTGCCGGCAGAAACTGCAAGGATGGCTGTTACCATCATTACCATTGGTCCCATTATCTTACTGTATCCGTTCATTCAAAGGTTTTTCATAGCGAACATAATGAGCGGTGCGGTAAAGGAATAGGATATATCGGCACAATATTATTTCGAATAAAGAAAGGAAGTAAAAAAATGAAGAAAATTTTGCGATTGGCTGCATCGGCATTCGTGTTGATTTTTAGCCTGGCACTGCTTTTTGGCTGTGGGAACGGAGGCGACACAGAAATTTCGGACTCGCCGCCGCCGGCCGGAACTACAGATCAAACGACAGACACTAATGTTGAAGCTCCTCCTGTTGCAACCGGCGACTTAAGGGTTTTGAACTTCTTGTATCCCGGAATGGATACAGACCACTTTGAAGCACATCGTGACCCTGAAACCGGAGCATTGGGTCAAAGATTAGCTGCGGAATTGGGCATGGAGCTTAATATGAGCTTTGTAGGTTGGGGTGACTATTGGAATCTGAAATCTGTACGTATTGCTGCTCGTGATCCGATGGATTTGACATGGGATGGAACACCTAATCTGGCTCGTGCGGTAGGTAGACAAGAGACTCAGCCGTTAGATGATTTGCTTGAGCGTTATGGTCAAGATATGTTAAGAGCAATTCCTATGGATTGGATTGAGGGCGCACGGGTTGGTGGTTATATCCATGGAATACCGTCTGCTTATGCACCCGCATCAGCTCCGTTTATGAAGATTACTTTGAGAGTAGACATACTTGAAGATGTGGGGATGACTCTTGATGACTTGCAAACTCCGGATGATTTAATGGAATTTGCCAGACGTGCAAGAGATGAATTTCCGCATATCCGCGGTGCAGGCGACCCGATCTTTAAACCGTTGCAACGCGGCTTCTTTGATGATTCATTCCTGTCTGTAGGCGTACAGAGTAACATGGTTATGTTCATAGAAAGTACGCAGGAAATAGTACTTTACTACGATACAGATACTTTTAGACAAGTAGCAGAATTCAACCGTGCTATGTATGATGCAGGTCTCTATACGGATGATGTTACAATCTTGTATAATGAGCGTGACTTCAGATTCAGAACGGGTAACTATATTTGGGTTGAAGGTTCTGTCGGTAAAGAAATGGAGCAAGCACATTTGGTGCGCGAGAACGAACCTGATGCTGTAATTGACTCCATAATCCTTGGACCGCAAAATCCGCGCTACATCATTGCTTCAGGCGGTGAAGTACTTATGATCCCGCCTCACGCAGACAATCCTGATTTAGCAATGCAATTTATGAACTGGATGTTCTCATCTCCCGAAAATCACCGTTTGGCAATCCTCGGTGTAGAGGGTAGAGACTATAATTTGGTTGGAGACAATCGTTTTGAACCGCTAAACGATAATGAGTTCTTCTATGAGTGGATGTTCCGCAATATCAACTTCATGCTGTTCTCAACTGAATTTAGTGATGCCCAAGTAGACAGATTTATTAACTGGGATAACGATGCAGTATTCTCCGACTTGCTGGGCTTTGCATTTGACAACTCAGATGTTTTGGATTTGGAAGCTGCACTCATTGAAGCTGACAATGATATGTTGCCGATACACAGTGGGTTTGTAGACTTTGATACTAACTTCCCGGATGCCTTGCAAGCCTTGGAAGATGCCGGTATCAGAGAATACATGGCAGAGATTGAAAGGCAAGTAAGGGCGTTTCTCGAAGAAACCGGTAGAGCCCGATAACTTAGAAGTACCTGCTCATTGAGAGTGAAAACTTGGGGCTGTAGTAACTGTGGGAAATGCAAACTTGCTACAGCCCCATTTGGCGTAAAAAAGGAGATAATTATGTTTAGATGGTACAGGGAAGGTTGCCCGAGAATAGCACAAATCTATGGTGCGAATATTCACCCTAATATTACGGAAGCTGAGCTTAGGCTGGCTGCGCGTTATGACTTAATCGTAGGTGGAATAAATTTTGGAGACACAGATGAGTCGAGACGAAAAGTCAACGATCATATTAAACGTCTGCATGAAATGAACCCACGTATCATAGTTTTGCATTATATAACCGGTGCTTGTGAGCAAAGACTTGATAACCCTCGCTTTGACAGGGACTGTTTTCTTAGAACTCCCGGGGGAGAAATTATCACGGGTTGGCCCGGAAGTCACATGCTGAACCTTTCTAAAACAAAGACTGTTGAAGCTATGGCCAAATCAATAATTGACAGCAGTCGCGGAAGTTCAGCCGATGGGATGTACATAGACTGTATGGGCGGAAACTTTGATACCTGGTGTGCCGAACTCCAAATGGGGAAAAATGTAGAAGTCGATGCTGATGAAGATGGCATTGCTGATGAAATTGCCATTCTTGACCGTCAGTGGGTGGACGGTAAAGAGCAGATATTGAAACTAATTAGAGACGAAGTAGGTGTTGAGCCATACATACTTGTTAATGGGGGGATGGAACACAAGTATGCCAAACCGTATGCAGACGGAAATCTTTTTGAGGGGATATTGGATCATGTGAGTATCCCAAACTTGTATTCGAAGTACTCGTTTGAGCAAATTTTGGAGGACTGCCATCTTTGGAGCGACACTCCCACCGGACGCCGGAATTGTTCGTATATTGACATTACTCCGAAGTTTGACATTGACTTTAATATCAGAGACACTCTATCGCCTATTGAAAACAGTCGCATACTGCTAAAAGGATACGAAAGTCTTCAGCTTATGCGCTTTGGATTAGCGATGACACTGTTAACAGATATTCACTACACTTTCCAACTGCATACACGTGCTTTAGGTCAATATTGGTGGTATCAAGAATATGATTTGCCAATCGGAAACCCTTCGGGTGATTGCTATAAGCATGAAGATGGGTCTTGGAGGCGCGACTATGAAAATGCTGTAGTGGTTGCTAATTTGAATTATCATGAAATTGAACCACATTTTGAAAGCAATATGAGAGACAGCACCTCAAGCCAGATAAGTAAAGATTTTCTGCTATCAGCACAGGACGGGCGTATTTATATGAGAATGGGTTAGCAATGAAAGAACATTTATCTCCGCGGGACCAGTTTTTTCAGCAGTATAATTCCACAGAACATTGTTACAAATGCCTGATGAAGGAATGGGGGAATGCCGCATTAACTATTCGGGAGTATGTGGACAGCATTCCAAAGCAAGAAAAAGTATCCCCACATGAATATGAAAGACGTTTAAGCATATGCAGACAATGTGAGCATCACGTCAACGGTATGTGTGCCTTATGCGGATGCTTTGTAATGGTGCGTGGGGCAAAGTCTAAGCAAAATTGCGCGAAAAAAGAGCGCCTGTGGTGAACAATAAGAAAGGTCATCGCGGATTACTATAAAATCGGAGTACACCAGATGTTTTCAGAGCTCTACTTAAACAAAAACGATCCAATGGCGCGAAACAGGTCTTGCATGGCAATCGGCAACTTTTTCTTTGTCGCATGGTTTACAGCCACACAACAGGTTTTCTTTGTCGGGTTTCTAAACGCCAATGGTGCATCAGATATCATGATTGGTACGGTAAACACAATCATTATTGCTTGTGGGATGCTTACCTTGGTTTCCCCTTTTATACTTGAGCGGATGAAAAAAAGAAAGCGCTACATGCTTACCATGCGGCTGATATTCGGCTTTTTACATTTAGGTGTAGTAGGGGTTTTGCCGTTTACTCCTTTTTCCGCTGACGTCCGTTTGACTCTAATTATTATTACTTTGGTAGTAGCGGCCGTGATTTCGCATGCCATGATAGGGAGCGGGATACCGGTTTGGCATATGCAGAGCGTACCTGAACGCTTTCGTGCGGCTCACTTTGCTTATACCAGTATGGGGAATCATGTTATTATAATTCTCTCAATGTTGTCAGCCGGATTACTGCTTGACAATATGTCAATGGGGAGTAGAGAACTGTACGCTTTTCTGATTATCAGGATGGTAGCGCTTCTTTTCATAATTATTGATGTTGCTATTTTTACCCGAATATCCGAAATGCCGTACGAATCACCGGAAAAGCGCATGGCGTTAAAGGCTTTTATAATGCTGCCGCTTAAACATAAGCCTTTCCTTATGATGATGCTTATTATGGTGTTCTGGAATTTCACAATTGCAATGGTTGGCACATACTACACATCGTATCTGCTTGATACTCTGGGTCTAAGCTATCGATTTATTTCAATTGTTTCATCGGGAGCCACGGCGCTGCTTGTGCTTGCAACTCCGCTTTGGAAAAGGGTTGTTACAAATACATCGTGGCTGAAAGCATTAGGTCTTTCCTTGCTTACTTACTCGTTTTTCGTTGGAGGGTATGGGTTTGTTTTTCGAGAGAATGTATGGTTGTACGTTGTGTGTGTTGCAGGCATATCGATAACTGCTCCGGGTATTAACCTTGCGGTAATGAGTCTTCCTTTTTTGCACACTCCGCAAGAAAATCAAACAATGTTTATTAGTTTGTTTTCAGCGACAAACACTATAGCAATGTTCCTTGGTGTTGCCGTCGGTAATACATTGATGGTTTTTACTCAGAATTTATCTATAGAGATTTTCGGATTAACTTTTATTAACAAACAGCTGATTTGCGTTCTGCAAGGCATAATCCTTTTTGCCGTTGCATTTCACGTTTTCAGAATTAACAAGCAAGTACCGGAGCGAGTGTGACTATAAAATGATTGGAAAGGGATAAATATGGAAAACACAATAACTGTACGACCTAAAAAAACTGACGCATTACTCACAAATCCCGGGACAGGCTTCCATTATGCTGTGCCGCTTATGGAAGATAATGTTGGCGCAGACGGCTTAAAAGATACCCGACAAAATCCGGTGGCGAAATTTAAATTCACACCTGACTCCAGAGTTTGGAACTATCCGGAAAGTGGAGTGATAGGGGGATATGTGTTTTGGCGAGATGCCGAGCCCGCAAAAGGCGTGTATGATTGGTCGAGTCTTGATGAGAGTCTTGAACGAGCGAAAAACATTGGATGTAAGATGATAGTCCGTTGTGCACCATATGGTTTTGAAGGAAACCCCGGGCCTCAGGACGTTCCGGAGTGGTTTCGTGAAGAGGTAGGACCGGAACGACCTGATTTTCCTTTTTGGCAGGTAGATCCACACAACACCAACTACGTGGAGTATTTCACGAACCTAATCCGTGTCTTTGGTGAAAAGTACGATGGACATCCATACATTCACAGCGTTGATGTAGCTCTTGTCGGTTCGTGGGGAGAAGGTGGCGGCACTGAATTTTTGGAAGATTGGGCGCTTCATAAACTTGTCGATACCTATTTCGAATCATTTAAAGTAACTCCGATGCAATGTTTGTTGCACTGCCCGCATAGCGTTGAATATATCAAGAGCAAAAAGCGCCCTGTTGGATTTCGGGTTGACTGTCTGGGGGATATGGGTGGATTTCATAATGAGTGGAGTCATATGCATGACTTTTATCCGGAGAACATTGGGAATTTCGGTATGAGCGAGGCGTGGAAAACCGCGCCAATCATTTTTGAAGCCTGCTGGCACACAAGTGATTGGTATCACAATGGCTGGGATATAGACTATATAATTGATGAAAGTTTAAAATGGCATGCGTCCACATATAATGCAAAAATGACACCTTTGCCTGAAGTTTGGCGCCCAAACATAGAGCGATGGTTACGGAAAATGGGATACCGCTTTGAACTGCGTAGTGCGTCATTTTCATCAACGCTCACTCCGGGTGGAGAATTTGAATATGAAACATTTTGGGTAAACGCAGGTGTAGCTCCGGCATATTATAATTATCCCTTAGCTTTCCGCTTGGTAGGAGATGGCGGGAATTTTGAAATGGTAACGGGCTGCGATTCGCGAAAATGGTTGCCTGACTTGGATATACTTGAGTCCGGAACACTGAAAGTCCCGCAGGATGTCAGTCCCGGAAACTATAGTCTTGAAGTTGCGTTATTATGCGACTTGCCTACCATACCTAATATTTATTTGGGTGTTGAAGGTCGGAATGAAGATGGTTGGTATCCGCTTAGTGTAATAACTGTTACAAAATAATCAGAAAGGATGTGGATAAGATGGAAAAAATGAATAATCCGTATGAAATATATGACACTGTAAAAATGCGCCCAAATGTCATTAAAACACCTCTCGTGAATCCGGGAATAGGCGTTTTGCCGACAACAAAAATTAAGTGGCGTGATATTGAGTCAAAGAGAGGCGTATTTGATTTCGGTATATTGAAAACTACTTTGGAAAAAGCAAGAGATGAGCAAAAAGTTATTGCATTGCAATTATGCCCTGAAGCACCTGATTGGGTTGGAGAAAATGAAAAAGCGATGAGTTTTGCCTGTTTTGTACGCGAGGTCGGCAGTCGTCATGGTGAGTGTCCATATATATATATGGTTGATGTCAGTTTGCCGGAGTGTGAATGTGATATTTCTGATGTAGTGTTACATACGGTGGCAGATGCTTATATCGCAGCTTTTCCGGATAAGTATAAGATGATAGATATCAAATGCGGTCGTCTGGCAAAGTACTTAATAGGCATTTGTATGAGTCGTGTTGGATTGATATTGGACGCTAAAGAGGGGTTTGAATATTTTGGACGGCAACTTGCAAGGCTGGGGCTACAGAATGTATGGGAAAAAGCACCAATACGCCTTATAACGAATGACGTAAGCGAGGAATTGCAAAATGAAGCTACACGTTGGCATGTTTCCAGTATTGATGTAACCGGCAAGTATGATGAGAAATGGGCAGAAAGTTTGGGCTATCACTTTGAAGTCAGACGTATACATCATCCAACTGTAGTATCGTCCGATGGAGCATTGCCGCTACGCCTATGGATGACAAATGTAGGAAACGCCCCTTGTTATAAGCCGATAGGTATGTACACAAGATTTGCCTGTCAGGATAACGCAGGTGTAAAAGAAGTTATTAAAACGCAATTTGATGCCGATGAATGGTTGCCGGGAGATTCAATTTATAACGAAATAATGAAAATGCCGACGTTGGAAGATGGTATATATGATTTAGAATTTGGTATGCTTTTGTCAGGCTCAGACATACCCCTTGCTTTAGCTAATGAAGGCGGTTCGGGTGACGGATACTACAATTTATCTACAATTCATATAGATAGCATATCGCGTCCGGAGATGTTTAAGGCGTGGGATGACGTATACCCTGATGGATATTATCCTTTGGAAGATCCAAAGGTTCCGGTATAAGAAAACAAGGGGTGCAGCCAACAGTGAGTGTTGCATCCCATATTGCTTCATATTCTGCTTTTTAGGAGGAATGTATAGTGCGTGTTGTACATGTTGGATTAGGTGATTTTGGTCTTTGGTGGTGCAACGTTTTGTATGAGCGTATGAAAGAGCGTAAAGATATTGAATTGATTGCCATTGTTGACCGGGACAAAGATACTCACAAGCACGTAAGTGAATATGATGTTCCATGTTATACAGATTTAGCCGATGCACTTGAAGCCGGAAAGCCTGACTTTGTTTTAAATTCCACACCTCCATATGCACACATGGCTGTTAATAGGGTGGCGTTTTCACATAATATTCCGGTGCTTATGGAAAAACCGATTTCAGAAGATTTCGAAGAAGTGTTGGAATGCCTCGAATTTGCCGATAATGGGCAAAAGCTTATGATAGCGGAAAGTTACAGGCATTTTATACACACTATCTTTGTAAAAGAACAGCTGGCTAAACATTTGCATAATTTGTCGAGTGTTAACATGGTATTTAGGCGGCACCATAAGGAAGCAGGTAAATATCATTTTGACATGGAACATCCGACATTGATTGATATAAGTATCCACCATTTTGACTTGTTGCGTTTTCTTACAGGAAAAGAAGTCTGGAAGCTTTCTGCGCAGCTTAATACCCCTGAGTGGAGTTGGTATAAAGGTGTGTCAAATGTGAAAGTAATAGCAGAAATGGATGACAATGTGCAGTTTTGTTACGACGCATCTATGGATTCTTATGGAGAAACAAGCTGGATCGGAAATTGGACATTTACGGCTGAAAACGGAGTGGCTCGGTTAATAGATGATAAGTTGCATTTTCACATGGAAGACAGTTGTTTTTCTCTGGATTTGCCACAAGAAGACGAAGTTGCCGATAAACATAGAATGCTGGATGCTTTTATGGCTTACATACGTGGCGGACCTGTACCGCAAACAGACATTCAAGATCAAGTGAAAAACGCTGCTATTGCGGAAGCCACCATACAGGCAGCAAAAAAAGGATGTGCTGTAGAAGTTCGGCTCAGATAAGAAAGGTGTGGGAGAATATATGATTAGAAATTTTTATGAAATAAATCCGAAGTCTGAAAATAATTGTCATGATGGTGAGGGCATCATAAAAGTAGTCGAGATATTTGATAGTTTTACTACTAAAATGCAGTATTTTCATTACACTGTATTACCGCCGGGGACATCTATCGGTGTACATAGACATGAAAGTGATGAAGAGTTTTATGTAGTGCTTGAAGGTTTCGGCGAAATGGAAATTGATGGTGCAAAGCGATCGGTTTCTGCAGGTGATGTAATTATGAATAAACCTTTTGGTACACATGGATTGAAAAACACCTCAAAAAGTGAGGATTTAAAGATTCTGGTATTTGAAGTTAAACAGTGACACAAAAGGGAGGATTAATTGTGAGAAAGAAAATGGTGCTGATTGGTGCAGGAAGTGCTATGTTCGCAAAAGGGCTTTTTTTGGATATTGTGGAGCGAAGTAAACTGAAATGGCATATTGCACTGGTCGATACAGACGCTACTGCGCTAGACATAATAAGGCTCATATGCGAAAAGCTGATTGAATTGAAAAAGGCCGATGTTAAATTATCTTTCTCCACAGAAAGAACAGATGTTCTTCCGGATGCAGATTATGTGGTGTGTACCATTGGGGTAGGTGGGCGCAGAGCCTGGGAGCAAGATGTGTTCATTCCTCGGAAGTATGGCATTTATCAGCCGGTCGGTGATTCTGTTGGGCCGGGCGGCGTTTCGCGAGCAATGCGCATGATTCCGGCAATGGTTGATATTGCAAATGATGTTGCCAAGCTTTGTCCGACAGCAATTATGTTTAACTACTCAAACCCGATGACTGCAATTTGCATGGCTGTTCGCCGTGCTACGAAAGTGCCGATTGTTGGGCTTTGTCATGGTGTTCCAAACGGTTGGAAGAGAATAGCCGGTTTTTTGGGTTTTAAACCAAATGACGGTGCATATACGGCTTGTGGGCTTAATCACATGGTGTTCTTTTACAAGATGCGGCTTAATGGAGAAGACCTTTTTCCACGCCTAATTGACAGGATCAATATGACTTCTGAAGAAAATCGTGTCATAGGTCCTTTGACGGCTGATTTTGTTCGTCTTCATGGTTCGTACATTGCTTCGGATGATAGGCACTATTCTGAGTTTGTACCTGAGGTAATGGCAAGAGATGCTTATTATGGAAAGACGTTGGGGATCGGAGATAAACCGTTTTCAGGCACATTTTCATTTGAGCAAACGATATCTTTGGGTGATGAGGAATTTGCCGAGTATATTAAATACGCTAAGAGCGGGGACTCGCTTCCCGAAGCATTCGTCAAAAGGGAGGAAGGGGAAAGCGAACATCTGATAGAGATGGTAAATGCTATGGAAGAAGATAAGGCAGAGGTGTTTTATGCCAATATGCCGAATGATTCGGCACTTAAGCAAGTGCCTTATTCAACCGTTATAGAACGTCCTGTTCTCGTATCGGGCTCAGGTATTCAGCCTTTGCAACTGCCGAATTTTCCGAGCTCTCTATTGCCTCAAACACTACGCTATGCAGGAATATTTGATGTAGTTGTTCAAGCGGCGCTAAATGGTGATATTTCATTAATGCAATGCGCAATTGAGGAGTCTTCTGCTCGTCCGGGCCGAGAAAATGTACAGAAGTTAACAAATGAACTGTTAGTGGCGCAAAAAGAGTATTTACCACAGTTTGAGTAATGAGGGATTTGTAAATGAAGATTGAAATTACCAAAAATGACAATATTTACCGCCATGTAGCGCAAAAAATGGCTCGGCAGGTCATGCAAAAACCTGACAGCGTGCTTTGTGTTACTACGGGCACGACTACAAAGCCGATTTTTGATGAGCTTGTTCGTTTGAAGCAAGAATTGAACATTGACTTCTCAAAAGCATTTGCCTTTAACGTTGATGAATATGTGGGGATTTGTAACGAAGATCCTGCAAGTTGCTATTGGCGGATTAAAAGAGAGTTGTATGTTCCTGTTGGTCTTGAAGATCGTTTTTACGTTCCAAATGCCACAGAGGAAGATGTGAATGGCGGAGTTAGACGCTTCCAAGATATGATTGATAGGCTTGAAAGTATAGACTTGCTGTTGCTCAATGTAGGCGGTAACGGACATATCGCTTTTAATGAGCCAGGAACGCCCTTTGGCTCAGGCGTTTACATAGCGGAGCTTAGCCGGAGTACAATTAATGCTAAGAAAGACTCCTTTGGCGGAGAGGGAAAAATGCCGAAGTATGGTATCACGATGGGTATACGCTCGCTTATGCAAGCGAAAAAAATTCTTTTTGTCGCTTGTGGAACACATAAAGCTGATATAGTGAAAGCGACGATTAAAGGAAAAGTTACAGAAGATGTTCCGTCATCTGTCCTACAGCTCCATCCGGCTGTTGAAGTGATTATTGATGAGCATGCCGCCGGAAAACTCGAAAAGTGAAGTTAGCGTTCAATTTGTGGTTTAAAAATTGTGATTTAAAAGCAAAAACTTGTTAAAGAAAAGAGGGGGTTGTATGAGAAAGACAGCAGTTAGGATAGCAGTGATTGGCGCCGGGAGTGCTGAGTTTTCTGCCGGAATTGTTCGTGATTTATGCGTTTGCAAAGGTTTGTATGGCAGTCACGTGGTTTTAATGGATATTGATGAGAAGCGCTTGGATATGATAATGCTTTTGGCAGACAAAATAGCCCGTGAGCTGTCAGCGTCAATTACATTCTCTAAAACCACTGACCGTCGGGAGGCGCTCCGTGGTGCTGATTTTGTATTAAACGCAGTCCAAATTAAGGCCGGTGATCTGGAGGGTCACGAATGGGTAGAGCTTCAGCGTGCAATAGCTGAAAAACATGGATATTATCGCGGAGCTAAGCTTCATTATATTTCGCAAACGCATTTTATGCTTGAGCTGGCTCAAGATATAAAGAAAATATGCCCTAATGCTTGGCTTTTGCAGTCAGGAAACCCTGTTTTTGAAGGTTGCACACTTATGTACAGGGCAACCGGAATAAAAGTGATTGGTTTGTGCCATGGACACTACGGTTATAGAGAAATCGCCGAAATAATCGGGCTGGATGTAGATGAGATTACAGCTCGTTCGGTTGGGTTCAACCATTGGATTTGGATGACAGATTTTCGTCATGCCGGAAAAGACGCATATCCACTTTTAGATCAGTGGATTGAAGACAAAGCCGAAGACTATTGGGAGAATAAAAGTAATGAGAGAACGTATTCGGATATACAGCTGTCCAGGGCGGCAGTCGATCAGTACAAGCTATTTGGGCTGATGCCGATTGGAGATGCACCTCGCCAAGTTGGCTGGTGGTATCATACGAATTTAGCAGCTAAACAGAAATGGTTCGGTGAGAGTGGTGGTTTTGATTCAGAGATTGGTTGGCAACAATATCTAGACGATCTCGAATTACAACTGGGGAAAATTGACAATGCTGCATACAATTCCGATGTGCGTGCAACGGATATATTCGAGCCGCAACAAGGGGATGAACAAATCGTGCCTTTGATTAACTCTATGGTAAACGATATTCCTGAAGTTTTTCAAGTCAACATTCCAAACACCGGCCACTTGATTGAGGGGTTTCCTGAGGATTTAGTCGTGGAAGTTGAGGCGCTGGTAACCGGAGCGGGAATAAATGGTATAAAAATGCCGCCATTGCCTGCGACTGTTTTTGCGGGTGCGATGATACCTCGTTGGCGCGAAGCCGAGCAATTTGTGGGGTGTATGCAATATCAAAGTTATAACTTGCTGCTGCAATTTGTTATGGGAGATCCGCGAACAAGGAGCAAGGAGCAAGCCGAAAGAATGATTGCCGAATGGTTAGATAATCCAAACAATACACGGCTCCGGAATTATTTTAAATAAAGAAAAAATAGTATGAATAAGTAAATATTTTCACAAAAGGTCTTGTTATCGGAAGTGTAAAGGAGTAAAATCCCGTTTTCGACAGTTAGAGAATAGCGAAAGAGACAGACCTCTTGCATAGCAGTGGCTTGTCTCTTTTGAAGTTGTCAAAAAATGTTGTATGGAGACGCTATCCTGAAAGTTTTTTGA
>Ga0131853_10008365_pt1 | contig 18862 bp, 11 predicted proteins | sample TergutLab28metaG_FD_92764 | JGI IMG/M metagenome (GOLD analysis project Ga0131853, IMG submission 92764) | Labiotermes labralis P1 segment gut microbial communities from Petit-Saut dam, French Guiana - Lab288 P1 (version 2) (version 2) | ecosystem: Host-associated > Arthropoda: Insects >...
ATTTTACCAACAACACACATTTTACCAACAACACACATTTTACCAACGTCACGCATTTTACCAACAACACACATTTTACCAACAACACACATTTTACCAACAACACACATTTTACCAACTTCACGCATTTTACCAACAACACATATGTTACCAACAACACACATTTTACCAACAACACACATTTTACCAACGTCACGCATTTTACCAACAACACATATTTTACCAACAACACACATTTTACCAACTTCACACATTTTACCAGCGTCACACATTTTACCAGCGTCACACATTTTACCAAGAACATACATTTGACCAACAACACACATTTTACCAACAACACACATTTTACCAACGTCACGCATTTTACCAACAACACATATTTTCCAAACATCACACATTTTACCAACGTCATACATTTTACCAACAACACACATTTTACCAACAACACACATTTTACCACAAAACAACCTACTGCTTTATGTAATTTTAATATTTTATAACTCTAGCAAACACAATATATAAACTCCCTGAAGATGGTACAGACGCACCGAAACATGTAGGAGCATTTGTAATATAATTTCGTACTATACATATGCGTGCATTTGTTGCTACAAATAATAATATTAATTAACAAAAGCACTGTTTAATGTAGCACGATGTACACACTTCACTGATTTCCTCAAATGTGATTGAGGGAGTCAGAAGATATTTTGCACAGTTTGCTTATGCCTGCCTGCGATTTTGTTACTTACAGAAGGCATTCAATGCCATTTCAGAGGGACCATGAACTTTCATCACATGTCCGGAATTACTTGCACAGTGACTGACCCCGACTTCCTGCGCTGTCTTGCTCATTACGTGGGGTACTTATCCCAATCTTTATTGCTGTTTTGTGTGCCTGGACCGAACAGATCTCCACCACATGGCGCGTTTTATTGCTGTACCATTCGTTGTACTTATTACGCGAAAAAAAAACTTCATAATATCAGTAAAACACAAAATTGGGCTCTCGGTGTCTAAAAATAAAGAAATAAAAAGCCATCCAAAAACTGCTCAAGAAATCTTGGTGTAAGTTGTGTTGCATATCGTCGTTATTTAGACTAGGTTTGTGTTTTCATAGCATGCAGGATAGTAGACTGTTAGTCACGTATGGGGAAGTAGCTGCCTCTGTCTTCAGGGTGACAAATTACTTCTCCATAGACTCTGTATATATAGATAAAAATAGATTATATTTAATGTAAACTAACATAACACAGAAAAATGACATTAGCGCCATCGTTTATGTGTGAAACCTATCAACTGTTACAAACAAGTGGCACTGTTATATCTTAGCCACGATGTCAGTGAAAGTAAAAAGGCATCGTCTTTTAACTAACATTCATGGAAATTTTACATTTTGTGGTAGCAGAGTTTCATTGTTTTGTGTCATTAGTCTAAGCTACAGGGTCTTCTACAATAACTATGTTCAAGTTTAGAATTACGGACACAATTTCCTTCTCCCACTCCCGGCTTCAATCAATAAAATGAAAACAGAAATATTTGTAAGTTGTTGTTTAGCACCTTTCCATCTTTGGTAGAATTTGTTCTTATTTTTACATATATGTATATTAACACCCTGTGTACAGAAAAGAAAATTACGAATTTTGTTTGTATATGATAGAATATCGCGTGTTTTACTGTAATTATTGTATGTATTCTTACGATTTCTTAAAAACCCATGTGTAAACACATGGGTTTTAGGAAAAACTGTCCAAGATGTAAAGAAAAGTTAAGAAATGAGCCAGTTTATTCCGTCGGAATTTCTGAGGTGAGCATTCACAATAACTTCCAATAACTTCCATCTTATATTTTCTGCAATATAATTGTTTTCAAGTTATAATCAATGGCACCGTACGGACATGAAACACGATTATCTAAAAAAAAAAAATGTATACTTCGTAACGTGTACAGAACTGTCTCTTTGTGACCAGCGTTTTGATATTTTTTATTGTTTAGTGTTTCTAGAAGTGACGTATCATTCAAAGTGTTCGGAACCCTTTCAATGTTAGAAATATTTTCATGTGATGTGACATACAATCTCAAAATATTCACTGCATTGTGTAGTGAAGTGTGTGCATGCGTAAAGATGTTGCACAACTTAATGACATATATATATATATATATATATATATATATATATATACACGCATACATAGGTGTGTTTACTAAAAACATAAATCTCATTCTGGTTGGAAGCATTTTGTGCTCAAGTATGTACATACTTCAAAAGCATAAAACGTAATAATGGCGAAATATTGTATTTTTAAATTGTACATTATATGTATTATACATATACATATATGAAAACGGGGAATGGAAAAGTAGGACGAATCGAGAACTAGAAGAGATCAACAAAGGAGAAAATATAGTAAAATGGATAAAAGGGCAAAAGATAAGCTGGTTAGGTCAGCTAGAGAGAATGGAGGAGGATAGAATGCCCAAAAACATCTTCACTCAAGAACTGGAAGGGACAAGATGGAAGGAGGAAGTAGAAAGAGATCTTCAAGTGCTGGGAGTGAGAAGATGGAGAGAGTTGGTGGCAGATAGGAAAAAAAGGGAAGGACATTTTTCGACAGGCCAAAGCCCACAGTGGGCTGTAGTGCCAATGGAAAGAGTATTCTATATATTAAATTATGCAGTTATTACAAATAGCAGCTGTAGCTACAAAAAAAACACAAAACTGACGCTTATTTTAAAATCTTCGAAGTTTTATTCATTTTAGGATCAAGGAAGTAATCTTACTTCACGAGAAATTAAATTGCTCTGATCAAAAAACTTGTGGCAATGAAATCGAAAAAAGACACATTTCTAGTTCAAAAGTAATTAAAATCCTAAATCAAGAAATCTTCATAGCTCAGATTGTATATTGACTACTCTGGGGGGGAGGGGGGGAGGGTGGAAGATTTGGAGTTTGAAACCCGGCATATGCAATAGTTTTTTCTGTTTCCCAAAACTCCCTGACTGACTCTAGAGCCCACGCATCCTCCTACTCAGTGGGTTTTTTGGGGTTCAGTAAATGAGGTAAATTTGCTAGGGACTGAAGCTAGCAACTCCATCTAATGCTGGCATTGAGTTTGAGAGAAACTATACATGTTCTCTCGCTGTGTGCTTTCAAGGCATGGGGAGGGACAAATTTGCCTGTTTTCTAAATCAATTAAGCTGCTTCTTGAAGACTTCTGTGCAGAAAAACAAAAGGTAATCAATTTGCAGTACATGGCAAATGTCTATGACATCTGTAAATTTGTTTAATCCTGGTTTTTGGTTAAACAGATTCCTAAAATATTAGGAAAGCACATTGAGTGTTACTTTAACTTACTGTCATTAATCTGTTCTCAAGACACACTTTACTCCTGCCTCATCATACACCATATATAATAATATATGCTTAATAGAGGTATGTCAGGAAGTTATATTTGTTTGTGTACACATTCAGTTATTTAAGATGCTCAATCGACAGTTGAAAAACTGCGGGGCCTAATGAGATACTGAATGATAAATATAAATATTTAATTTGGATATAAATAGAGTTTAACTCGGTTACAACGACCCCAGTATGTGCGACACCTCGCCTATAACGTTATACATTCTCTGGTATCAACTAATTCCCTATACTACATGTGCTTTTCCACCTTGCTTAGTACGACACACATACAGGCATCTACCTCAAATATAACGATATTGCCAGTCATCATTTCCAACATAATTCTCCGATAGATAGAATATGTTACGAATTCTACCGTCTCGTCGTCCGCGACAGGCCAAGCCGTATACTCTCTCAGGTAGCTATATAGACTCCAGGCCTGGAATAAGACAACAGTAACGGTAATTCACTTTGTGCGTAAAGTTGCGCTCTACTTTTCTACTGCCGCAGTTAGCAGCAGACTGGTAGCGTGATAAAATGGTTACAGTCACGAGAAAAAGGAAGGTTTTGAGCGTCGCACGAAAAGTTCAGGTGACACGACAAATAGAAAATGGGAAAAAGTAAGCCGACGTGTGTCGGGAGTTTGGTCTTGTAAATTCTACGATAAAAAGAAATTGAAAAAATCGGAACCAAAATTATTGGCGCGTTTGAACTGAACGGATATAAAATAAAGCGATAACCAAGGTCTGAACGAAGTGATGTCAATGAGGAACTGCCGAAATGGTTAAGCAACAGAGAAGTGACAATATACCAGTGAGCATTCCTCTTTCATGACTACATTTATTCTTGCTAAATTTTAACTTCGACTTGATGTATTTTTTTTTTGGAGTATGCCTATAAAAACTTAACATTAAGTAACATAACCTGCAGCATGTCTTGAAATACTTCTCCTTCACTTTTACCACACTCCTCACTTAGTGACATTTGTGTATGACTACACAATTTATCCGGTCCCTTCAATTGCGTTATAACCGAGGTCGGCTCTAAGTTCAGACAGCGGTCGAATTCGAAGCAACACCACATAATTCTACCGCGTTTTTGTAATAAAATCAAGATGTCATTAAAGATATTTTTATAACAGTAGCAAATCAATTTTTTAATATGAATAAATTTATAAATCTTATCTATTTTTCATAGCAGGTATTAATATGCAGTACCTGTACAACTCGGTCCACAAGTTCTGCCATGTGCCGTACATGGGACCCCGTTACTGCAACATTTTAGTTATTTAGATACGTCGTGAACGATTTGGGCGGGATATGAAAAGCAAAATTGATATATAACACAATAACGAACATCCAGTCAACGCCTTTAATCACATTTAAAATCACTCAATTTTTAGGTACGTCAAACACCTATTATTTAAAAGTGCAAAAACTGAAAACGGCGGGCCATAAACCAGGTTCGTGTTTATTATCGGGCAAGAGGATGACAAAAGCACCAGCTCAATTTGGCGTAACGGATGGAGCTATTAACAACGATAATCAGTTTCACATTACTTTAATAACAGATAAAGAAGTGAAAACTATCTGTAAACAATTAATTTTGAGAGTAATTACTGCAGAATATTGGATTCGGAACTGTATAGGATGTACAGAAGTGTTCGTGAGTACTACATGCACCAATAGAGCGCAGAATGTATAGGGGTCGCCAAAAAAAATCTACCACAACTTGCGGAAGAACAAATTTAACGACGACAATAATAGTAATCGTAAAGTTTCTCACTGCATACAGCTGGATGTCAATGAAAGCTAAGATCACGGTGCTTGTAGGAAATTCTGCTTTAGACCAGGGGCTTGACTGATTTCACACGGGAGGTTACTCAGACTCCGTGTAGGCCACACTTCTATGCTACCTCAATTTAGCGCAGCGGTTACTTCATCTGAAGTTATTACATGTTGACTTCGAAAAGATGCGCTGTTGCCGGCCATGCACAGGGCCGGCAACAGCGCTGATCTACGTCGCTGGCACGATGTGGGGACAAAGAGCTTTGCAGATATCAACGCTAATAAATACACTCAGCAGCATCGTGGTTAGAATTAAAGTATGAGGATATGGTGTTGGGAGAGTGTGTTAGCCCGAGTTGACGGGACTGCCACGTAGCGGCGGTTTTGTGCAACACAAGCTACACAGAAGTTTACATATTCCAACATAATTCTGAATGTAAAGAGGTCGTCAGGTACGACATGTAGACACAACGTAATGTAGAACGTAATGAAGTGGGCGGTATAGGCCAACATAATGCAGAATGTGTATAAGTTGTTATGGGCGGTATAGGCCAACATAACGTAGAATGTACAGAAGAATGCGGTATAGGACAATACAATGCAGAAAGTGCATAAGTTGTCCTGTGCGGTATAGGCAAACATATTGCAGAATGTATAGAAAAATGCGGTATAGGACAATATAATGCCGAATGCACAGAAATGCGGTATAGGACAATATAAAGCAGAATGCACAAAAATGCGGTATAGGACAATATAATACAGAAAGTGCGTAAGTTGTTCTGTGCGGTATAGGCCAATATAATGCAGAACGCACAGAAGAATGCGGTATGGACAATATAATGCAGAATGCACAAAAAATGCGGTATAGGACAATATAATACAGAAAGTACATAAGTTGTCCTGTGCGATATAGGCCAATATAATGCAGAACGTACAGACGAATGCGGTATAGGACAATATAATGCAGATTCACAGAAATTCTGTATAGTACAATATAATACAGAAAGTGCATAAGTTGTCCTGTGCGGTATAGGCCAATATAATGCAGAACGTACAGACGAATGCGCTATAGGACAATATAATGCAGAATGCACAAAAGTGGTCTTGTGCGATATAGATCAAAAGAAAGCAGAAGGTACGGAAGAGTGAGGTGTGGGTCATCTGACCTGCATAATGTTCGATATTTTACCTTCATCCTTTCGAAGGAGTCGACCTAACAAGTACCTGAAATCAATTTGTTGATAATGCGTGTATAGAACCTGATTTTTGAAGAGAAAGCGAAACAAAGAACTTTCCAAATTAAGAATTTCGGCAGTACAATTTTTTCTTAATCTACAAAAAAAGTATCTTGATTAGTTTACTATTTATCTACAAAGATTGTAACATATGTATTAAAGTGTTTGCTGTCCATAGTTATACTTTATAAATGTACCTACTTAAAATATATGGAAAATATAACACACAATATCTGTTTGCACTGTTAAACTTAACCTAACCTAACCTAATATGTAGCACCCGTATAGAACACTCTCGTGTGGAAAACAGGAATGTACTTTACCATTACTTTTCAAAACTTGGGTTACTTTTATAAACATAGTTTCAAAAACTGGTAAAATATTACATTCTGTTGTAAGGCATATTACGTAGCTTTTAAAATATTAGGACCTTAGGTAACAAGGCCTTTCCGGCCCACTTTATGTACAAAATTCAAAATCTCACTCAGTAAGTACAGTGTTGGTAGAAAAAATATAAATAGACGTCTGTGTTGTACTAGTGTAGAAATATATTGTGCAGCTTCATTAGAAAATATGTCATCGGAGATTTTGGAATACGCACTATATGTTCTATTTTCTCCTGTAACACTGTCAGGCCTGTAATAACTTTCAAGTCTGTGTTTATGTATGTACATTAAGGTGGATTATCTTATTATTATTATTATTATTATTATTATTATTATTTGAAGAAACTTTGGAATTCACCTAGAAATGAGCCCGACGTGAATTCATTGTTCTTGAAATATGATAATAATTAGACGCTAAGCTGCCTATCGGCAAAATAGGATTATGGATGAAAAGAAGAGAGGAAAAGTTTAATTGTGTGTGTAAGATTAATGTACAGTAACAAGAGGATTAATATATTTTAATAAACAGTAACCCTCATTTTCAATGAATTACACACAAACGAAAGTATTTCTAACATTTGAAGCCTGCAACCCCCCCCCTCCCCCCAAACAATACATACAATTCGGGTCTAAACACGTATTGCACAATGACGAGATTTAAAAAACCAATTAATCAATGTCTGTATTATCACTGTTTATTCCGAGACTCGCAGAACACACACAATTAAACAAAAAGTGAAATGAAATCTTTTCTAACTTAAATGATGTGCTACATAAGAAAAAATATTGTTTTAATGTAATAATGTCTGTACTGCAATATGTTGAATGTATCCAACTGCTGTTAACAACATGTTCAAATCATAAACGACAAATATGGTGTTCTTCATTCATAAATTCCCCTTTATTTCAGCTTTGCGAGAGGGCTTAATTGACTCAACATTAAATATTGCATTGATCGGAACTTAACGCGCTGTCTTAGGACTGGGAAAGACAAAACTTGACACGAGGGTGGCTGGTTGCTTTTGTTGCTTATAGAGACCAGTGACGGAATGGGCGAGAGAGTGGCTGGATGACTGTGCTGCGTATAGGAAGAATTGACGGAATGGGCGAGAGAGTGGCTGGATGATTTGCTGCGTATAGGAAAAATTGACGGAATGGGCGAGAGAGTGCCTGGATGATTTGCTGCGTATAGGAAGAATTGGCGAAATGGGCGAGAGAGTGCCTGGATGATTTGCTGCGTATAGGAAGAATTGACGGAATGGGCGAGAGAGTGGCTGGATGATTGTACTGCGTATAGGAAGAATTGACGGAATGGGCGAGAGAGTAGCTGGATGATTTGCTGCGTATAGGAAGAATTGACGGAATGGACATGAGAGTGGCTGGATGATTGTACTGCGTATAGGAAGAATTGACGGAATGGGCGAGAGAGTGGCTGGATGATTGTGCAGCTATAGGAAGAATTGACGGAATGGGCGAGAGAGTGCCTGGATGATTGTGCTGCGTATAGAAAGAATTGACGGAATGGGCGAGAGAGTGGCTGGATGATTGTACTGCGTATAGGAAGAATTGACGGAATGGGCGAGAGAGTGGCTAGACTATGTTGCTGAATGTAGGAACTACTGATAGATTGGTGAACAAGAAATGAACTTCCCAGTTCCATACAAAGCAGAAAATTTGTTGAATTTGTAAACTATAACTTCATTCTGAAAATGTATTTGTTTGTTAGGAACGTAATGCCCTCTACACTCACTGTATGTCACTTATACCGTGAGGATGGAAACAGCTTTTTCTTCGAGACTTTGGTACAAAACTACACTGTCTCACAGCACACAGACCAACAACATTATTGTTCCTGCATTCAAATGAGTTGTCTGCGAGCTTCGTCGTCGTATAAACAGTAGGCCAACCACAGTGATAAATAACATGTAGGCAGAGCATAATATAGGTACTACACTGATGGCAACATATCAGCCCTAAGACTGTAACGTACTGAGAGTACAGGACATAAACCAACACCATGATAATGATCGTGAGCGAGTGAGGCAGGAGGTAACTTTATTCCATTATGGCGCATGGTTGGGGTAGGATAAGGATTAAGGGGTGAATACATCTGACACTTCCTCATGAATCATTAATGAAGACACAAGACAAAGAGCTGTAATAATTGAAAGACAAACCTCAACTCCGTTACTGCGAGGGTCTAAGTATGTAGAAGTGTGCTAAGTTGAGCGTAGCACAAGTCTGAGTTTATGAGAGGAAAAGCCAAACTGAAAAAAAAATTAGCACTGCCCTTCACGTAGGAGCAATGTCTGGTAATTATTGATTACAGTCGACGAAAACTTGTGTATTAATAGTCGTTATGTGGGAAATTCTAAAGACTAACTAAGTAATAGAATTTCCATGAAAAAATTAACTGGGAGTATTCTACGGGCATTCTTAAAGATTCACTGCAAGACAGATAGGATTGTCCGTACTCATGCAGGCCGGCTATAGTGACACCACACTTCTGATCTGGTACACACAGCATCACCATTTAACCCTATACTGCGCCATATAGCGTCCATATCAGAACAAGGTATTTCATTGACGTTGGTTTCGGTCATTTTATCGTTGATTTTATGTAAATAAATCTACTATTAGTGTACCTATAAGACGGTCCGGTAATTGAACTCCGGTGGGGACGAGATTTTCCGCACCCGTCCTCACCGTCACTTGGGCCCACCCAGCTGCCTGAACAATCGGGACCGAGTCCCCTTCACGGGGCAAAGTGGCTAAAGTCTGGCGTTGAACACCCACACCTCTGTAGCGCTGCTGTTAAATAAAGTGTGGAGCTGAACCTCTACTCCTCCTCTGCGCCTTCAAGACAAGTCATAGGGCGTAATTTACCTGTCAGTATTCCTACATCCTACGTCCATGGCAGCTTATGGTCTGGTGCTCCAAAGTAACCAAAAGTTACGCCTAATATTGGCTTTCGGGATTTTGCAACATCGACAGTGGAAGCTGGCTTAAAGACGTTGGTGCCTGTTCCAAAACTGATGCGTTTGGGAATTCTGCTGGTGTGTTGAGTTTCCAGTTCAACACTTCAGAAGAAAATGGCGCAGTGTTTAATCCTGGGGAAGACGATACTAACTGAAATTTGTGGTAGAATTCTTGACATCATTACGTATTCCAGTCTTCCTTCTTAGGATAAGTTCATCGTGATTTTCCTCACTCTCTCTCTCTAGCTGAATGCGGGGACGGTATAGAAAACATTTAATTACCAATAAATGGAAACAGAAATAAAAAAAAAGAAAGAATGAAATTGGTGGTAGTGTGAGAAACTATACTGGTTACGAAAACACATCTTCTACAGCTGTGAAAGCTTTCAAGCCGTGCCCGCTCGTCCTTCTGGTACAAGCACACAGTACGAATTTAAGGTTTTCGGAGATAAAAAGTGTAGAGTGCTGGATAGTGGCCTGTCTTGACTAGCCAGCGGGAACAGAAGTTACGCAGTTCATGTACGAAAATAAAGGTCAACACATAAGGCTCCACAGGGGAACACAGAGGTGGAGTAGGCAGCTGTACCGCGGTCACAGATGGATGTGAAAGGTCAAGGTCACGACTGGCTGGTGTACCTCCAGAAAAAAGCGCTGGTACTCACTGTGGTCCGTAGGCCAGTGTGGACGGGTTTGGAGAAGAGATATTCTGTTGCTTTCCCCGCATTTAGACCCCTCCGAAGCTAAAATACTGAGACAGAATTGTCATATAAACACTGAGCAGGATGCATTGGCAGAACTTTGATGTTGCATTTACTATTGGGAGGACTGCATGGAAAATTCAGTACAACGTGGAATCCGATTACAAATTCCCCATTTGATCTAGTGTTGAGGAAAACCACAAAAAAAGACCTTTACCGCTTTGTCCTGATGCATACTGCTGTGCAGTCAGCACTGCGGCATTCAATTGGGTGAAACCTAACAATAATTAGCATAACGTTGGTTTCCTTACCTTTGAAGTTTGCAGAAAACTTTTACAGAGAATTCTCTTGTATCTGTCCCTTTGAATGAACTTCAATCAGTCTGAGTTACACAATGACATAGCAGGTAAATTCACCTTCCTGATACCAGCCGAATTTTATTTGGTGTTCTTCGTCAGACCTTAACCAACAACACTTAGGAATTTGAAGCAAAATTTTTAAAATGTGACTATTTTCAGGGGTTTTATATTCAATCAATTAATAGTTATGCGGGAAGGCCAAAGGAAAGCTATTTCTTGGGGTAGAAAACTGTATGCGTTTTCTGACATGTTAAGCTGTCAGAGGAACACAAGTGTCTGTAAATTCATAGACTTGGCGGCGTACACAGACAAGACAGCTTGTGCTTAGGTTAGTCGTTTTTGGTATTTCGTCCATCTTGCTACGTCGTGGCCTTCAGAGAAGAAATCTGCGTATTGTAAATATTTCGCTGCACATTTTCTATCGTCTTATTCTGACTCCGAAGAAATAGCTCACTCAAGTGATGTTAAGAATTGTTTCTTTGGCCTTCCATTTCTCTGCACAATTCGTTTCGTAGGCCCACCTGTACCAGCGAAAGGTGTGTCTCTTCTTTTCCTCTTTCCTTTTTGTTCTTCAGTAAATTTCTAAGAGAGGGACTTAACAAGTACCAAGTTTCTTGCCTGTGTCGGTAAGCTTGTCCTCTCTCATTATTTCCATCTTTGCCCCCCCCCCCCCGTGGAGTGACTATGGATCTCACCGATTCATTCACAATTCATTTTGAAACTGAGACAGTTGACTCAAAGTTGCAGCGAACTCTGTGTGAATGATGTGTGTCTTACCGGTTTATCAGAAAATGGTGAAGCAAAATTAGAGGCGTCATTTGGCCGAACACTGTCTGCTTCGAGAAAGTTGGCTGTCTGTGACGACATACACAGCTGGATCATAAGAACTTTGTACAAAATATACATTATATTCATCGATCTCAATTGGAAAATCATCATTCCCGAAGACTCTGCAATCCAGTGGATATATTCCATTTTTATGTCATCTAGCAAGCGCACGCCAGATAAAAATGAAATTACCAAAACACATGTTAGTAAAATGCAAATATGTTCAGCCAACGTCAAACAACTGATAGTTGCATCTCAAATGTAGGTTCACAACCTGGGGTATTATACAGGGTTATTCATAAGTCCGTGAAACATTTTACAAATTCGCAACAAATAAACTACTCAACGGATCATGGTAGTTCTTACGCCGATAGAGAGAAAAATTCTCCAAGTTTTTTTTTTTTTTTTACAAATTTCACAGATGCTCAATGCGTCCACGTTTGGTAATACGGCAGACATCTGTGCGATAGTCCATCTCGTTCCACACGCGTGTCAGCATATCACGGTCGACCAGAGCCACAGCAGCGGTGATACGGTTGCGAAAATCTGGAGATTATCGGGGAGTGGAGGCACAAAGACAGTGTCCTGCACAAACCCCCAGAAGAAAAAGTCGCACGGGTTTAAATCCGGGGACCGGGGTGGCCACCGCATTAACACGTCATCTTCTTTTCCTGTGCGTCCTATCCACCTTTGTGGCAAGTTTCGATTGAGATACCCTCGCACGTCTTCGTAGTGGGCCGGAGAGCCGTCTTGTTGAAAGATGTAATCATTACTGCCTTCATTCAACTGTGGCATCAACCAGTTTTCTAACATGTTTCACGGACTTATGAATAACCCTGTATATTTGGGTGTAACAGAAAACTGCATAATTCGAATTCGCCTTTTTAATATCCAACCATAAAACATATCTGTGGTGGCGTATCGTGAATCCGCATTCAAGAAATGCCAAATATATCCTTAAAACCTCTAATTAAAATGTAAACAATATTTAAGTTAAAGTCACCAGCCTTCAGCAGTGTGTAAACTTACGAACCAAGATTTCCCAAAATTTTGCAGTCCATAAAATAAATAAAGTTCTTAAATGGAAGAAGTCCCGTCCGACAGTTCATCCCCCCTTGCATGTGACGCTAATTTGAATTTGTTATATCCGGTGTTCGTCATTAAACGACAGATGTAGAGAGGGAAATACAGCATCGCCACAAGGAAGTGAGACCACATTCGTAGAATTTTCACTGCTTTGTTTAATGACGTCACTCTGTTATGTTCGTATAATAAAACCAACTAGATGCACTAATTTCTCACATTTATTTTTGGAATAAACTCTACATGTTTCGGACAGTTCCTCTGTCCATCATCATGAGTTTTTCACTGTACACACAGCAAACCTGTATGACATATACTATTGCTGTGTGTAAAGTGAAAAACTCATGATGATGGACATAGGAACTGTCCGAAACATGTAGAGTTTTATTCCAAAAATAAATTTGAGAAATTAGCGAATCTAGTTGGTTTTATTATAAGAATTTATCACTATGCACGGTCACCTTAACGTCACATACACTGCTATGGTTTACTTCCGTGTATTTCCATTGACATCAATTTGCACTAAATATTTGCCGATATTTATCTAAGCTTACTGCACTGACAGACCATTTAGCGAGCAGAAGCAGGGCAGGGGTGTTTAAATCCCGAAAGTTCGATCGCCAGTGCGTCTAAAGTTTGGAGGCTGGCGCCTAAAATTTGTGAGTCCTCAGTATGAAAGTTGTTTAATATCACCGTTGCGGCGCCTAGAATTTTGTAAAATTTGTGCATCCCTGAGATTGAAACCTTTGAAATGTGTGATCGATGAAGTCGCGTTCCTGTAAGCCTTTGATTTGGTCGTTCTCATTTTGTAACAATTTTAGACATAGCGCGCTTTCTAGTCCCTCCACATGATTCTATTAATTATAGGCCTATCAAGTCTTTTAAAATTTTCAGATGAATTACCATTTCCAACTTTGTTGTTACCCTGAGGAATTTATTTTGAAATGTCTGTAATTTATAGCTAAGCTACTCTGCAGCATGGCTGTTTGTAGAGGGAGCTCACGTGAATTGCGGGATTAGCAGCCAATTAATGGCATATTAGTATCATTTGTGTATTGTTGTCATCTTATGTGTATTTGTTGTACTGTGTGTGCACTGCTGTTTTTTTGTACTTTAGATGCCGGACTGCTGGCTAGAAGTCAGTACTCGGAAGGTCCTGCGACCGGCCACCTCGACGCAGGTTTTTCTTGGTTTCCCTCTGTCTATAAGCAAATGCTGAGATGGTTCCCAAGATTCCAAGTTGCCACTACATGCTTCTCATGTAGCCCTCCCGATTTAAATCTAGTAGTAACCAATTTCATGTTTCGTTTATATGTAAAATAACCACTGCCACCGGGTAACAACCCAATTGCAGTAAATAAATAAATATAAATTTATTTAATGCAGAACAGAACTCCCTCCCACTGTTGTTTGCTTTAATGAGCCGTGTGTATTTGTCTGAAATTTGGTAGTGTCAAGACATTCCGCTTTACTCTTCCACTATATGATTACTTTAAAATAGTTTACTGTTTGTACTGCGATCTTGGTCACGTTATCACAGGTAAAATAAAGTAACAGGTTACTTGGGCTTACTGATCTTAATTATATGATTCCGAAAACTTGAGAAAACTTCATAATGTAACACTCAATAGTTAGAATTGCTTGTCAAATTTTATTAGGGCGACCAAATCCAGGTAAATTAGATGGGTTGAAATGTGGCATGCATGGTAGACAGTAAAAATGCTTACGGATACTGGGTAGGTAAACCAGAATGAAGTAGGCTAATGGGAATATCTATGTGTTTGAGAGGTGTACGAAGGAATGTACGACATAGGGTGGGAGGGTGCTAGGTGTATTAATGAGAGTGGGCTGCAGTAAAGCAAGTAATAGCATTTCGTGATGCAGAATTATCAAATGCAGGAATTTTCCTACCGTTATTAACAGGGAACTACCTGTTAGTAGCGGTGCCACACACATCACGACGGCCGAACACAGCCCTTCCCACCGGAAACGACCAAAATCAGGATACATGTAGACGAAGAATTCACAGACAGAATCATCTAAATCTTCACCGCCCACGTCACTAAAGAAGAAGCGTATTTATCTACTATTGAGCCACTGCACTTCAAATAATATTTATAACAAAAACATGCAAAACGAAGATTTGTAAAATTTGAACCTCAATTTTAAAAGAAAATGCACTTTTCGTATTCCTTTTTATGACTTTAGCCTGAAGATGACCCATTAATAATGTCGAAACATTTTGCAACATTAGACTATATCAATGGTTGAGATTGTATAGTGTCAGTGATGGGTAAATGACAATGAAGGCCCGGTGGAATGATACTGACAGTGGACGGTGAAAGTACTGGGATTACAACTGTCCCAACGCCACTGTTTCCACCACAATAAATCTCCTGGGATTAAACCCGGGTCTCCGTGGCGAGAGGCAGCGACTAACCACCTGAGCCGTAGCACATGTTGCAGTAAAGGCTTGCGTGGAATTGTGGTGAAAAGTGATGATGAAAATGATTCCAAGAACGAGGTGAAAAATTGTAAATATTAGCCTCATTCGACAAAGAGTTCATTTTGTTCGAAATAAAGTACGTCATTAGTTGTTTGTTTTGTTATTAGATATTTTGGATTGCAGTCAGCCTATATGAAATACAGTGTGTTTGGGAACACGGCGCATCAGAGAATATTTGGACCCAAAAGGAAAAAGAAACTTTAGAATTGACAAAGTTGCGTCACAGGACCTACCTGAAATGGGAGGGACGGGAAGGAATGTAAGACTTTTGGCATATGAAAAAGGGCACAAAAAGTTTTGGTAGCAAAATCTGACACAAAAGAGATTGCTTTGGAAACTTGCATGTAGATGGAAAGAAACGTGAAAATGGGTCTTAAAGGAGTGCGGTGTGAGGTAGGGTAATGGCGGTATCAGGAATGTGGTAGGGTAAAGTGGCGGAAACTTTTGAATGCCGTAATGACTTCCGGGTTGCATAAATTGCGCGTAATTTCTTGACTAGTTTAGCGATTGTTAGCTTCTCACGACTTCAGCCCACAAACTTAGGCAGCACCTTAAGTACGTGTTTTGCATATGCCAAACTACTCGCACAGAAAACATATCTATTGTTACTTACTCAGGAGTAAGCCTGTGGCCTTCACTGTGTATTCACAGGGGCAGTTTTAGACCGTTAAACATTTATGAGCAGTAAATTATGTATTCAAGTTAAGACGGAGTAGCGTGCAGTTGTATCTTATGAAGTGGAGTTAATCCTATTGCACAAGACGGACTTTTCTCTTACGTACCTGTGTGTACATTTGACCCTAGACATTAAATATACTGAACAACTAACAAATGGCGATCAGTGGGAAGTTTTACAGGTCTACGTTTTTGAGAGGAACTGTATGATTTTTCTGCCGATTCCGGTGGCCGCGCGGTCTAAGACGTGGGTCTGACGGCTGCTCGCTCGCTGAGATTGCGGGTTCGAATTCCGCTGGAGGCATGGATGTCCGTCCGTTGCGAGTGTTGTGTGTTGTTATGAAGAGGTGTATGCGACGGGCCGATCACTTTTCCAGAGGACTTCTACCAAGCGTGGCGTGTCTGAGTGTGATTTCGAAACCTCAAAAATTAGGAGCACTAAAACCACTAGGTTTTTCGAGTCATGAAAAAATAGTATTACTCTGTAAGCTTCACTCGGAGATGCGGGAAAACCACTCACGAATTCAAGGCCAAAGTTTTACTAGTGTTTAAAGAAGCGTACGTACATCCAAATTTTATAAATTTATTCGACCGATCTTGTGAATAAATATTCATGATTTGATTACTGTAATATCAAAATATTTGTTGAATTTGTGTACACAGATATGAAACATGGAGGCAGTAGAGACGCGCATCAACATAATTGGCATCAGTGCGTAAATATGACACAAGATTGGCCCAGGCTTGCTGTCAGAGTGTTAGATTCATGTGGAAGCAAAACATAATTAGTGATTCCAATTCCCAGAACAAACAGTACGATTAACTCCCCCATCCGTAAGTTTTCAAACAGTACATACGGATTATTGACTGTCTCTCTTTGAAGCCCACGCAAAATGTAATCTGTAAAATTAGTCGGAAAGGTACAGAAAACACAGTTCTCCGTATATTATTCCGTATGGAACTGAAACAACGCTTTTCATTAGAAGTACAACTGAACTCGGTCGTCGATAATAATTCCAAAAATATATATATATATATATATATATATATTAAAGACAGAAAAAGTGTTAGCAGCTATTCAGGAGCCTCTCGGTGATGTAGTCGGTAAGCAGCTAATCAGGCAGTCAAAGGGCGAAGAAATAAGTCAGCAGCATTGGAATTACTTTAATAGAGAGAGTAAGTGAAATGCTTTACTGAGTGAAGCAGCTGGCCAGCAGTTGGTCAAGGAGTCACTCCCTGAAGTAGTGGTCACGCAGTCACTAACGAACAGTCTACTCAGCGGGCAGACCAGTTGAGAGGCAGCCAGTCAAAGAGCAGGAATTCAGCAGTTGGTCAAGCAGTCACTCATTCAAGAAACCAACATGTATTTGCCAGTCTTTCAACCAAAAAGGCCGTCAGGTTGGTAGCTTCTCGGTAAGGCCAGAATCAGTGCTCCAAGACGACCGTTGGACAAATTCATTTATTTCCAAATTACAAAAACAGCCCCCTTCAGAAGCTAAGAGGAAACCTTAACAAAGAGTGCAATTCACCACTGGACATCCCTGATGAGACTGGCGTACTTTTTAGATTAAAAACAGACCGAATATATTTAAATGTATGTTCCAGTTGAAATACATAAAATTTCGAACTTCATGGTTGATTTGTTAGAATCCCTACATTGGATTGAGGAGTTTCCGGTATGAAATATCGGTCTGGACACCGGCTCTCCTGACTTAGTTTTTCTTGGATTTTCTCGGTTCCTTGAGGGAAATGTCTGGGTGGAACCTAAAATAAGACCAGGATCGCCTTCCCTCAATTACCTTCCGTCAAATTATTTCCTATCATTCGAATTACCTGGGTGAATATGAACTTCTGAAAGCTTCGTTAAACAAGAGTAACACACTACATCATATGGACTTAGTTGCTTATTTAATCGCAAATTACTGCTAAGGCTGTCGCTTAACGTATGTGGTGCCTCAGTACGTGGCAAATCTACGTTGTGTAAGCAAATGTAAGTTGCATTAGGGCAAATTAATTGAAATACATAAAACTGGGTTTGCCTTCCAGCACACAGATCATACGGAGCTCCTGTCGCTGTTCTGTTTGTTGTCACAGTTTGTAGGCTAAATGTTCTGACTGTACTCTTATCGAAGGAGCGTTCTACCATGTTACCAACAAGAGCCAGAAAATGCGTCTCTCTGAATGTATCGCTACAGCAAGCAGTGCGTTGTAAGTAATAAACGTGGCGAAGTGCAAGCTTTTGCGGAGTTTCTACACGAAATGTTTAAACCTTAATCAAACAGGAGTCTCTATTGAAACAATCGCCTGTCAACAATAGGTGGAGGTAAAGGTAAAGCAATCCCACTACAGGCCCGGACAGGCCCTGAGGGTTTCAGGAAGTTGAGGTTCCCAGATTTCAAGACAATCGGCACATGAAGGTGGTAAGTTTGTCAACCCTACACACCGGCCGCCTTTACCCCCAGGAAATATTCCTGGTACTCATTTCTGTTAGAGGCTAAGTCAACCCCGTGTCCATAGTGCGACCAGAAAGATTATATCACTGAAAAATTTCAATGACACCATCGGTAATCGAACCCGCGACCTTCCGGCTTGTAGCGCAGTGCCTCAACGAACTGTGCCACACCGTACCCCGTCAACTATAGAATTTAGCACATTTTATTCTGCTGTATGTGATTATTCGACCGCCTCTGTGGTCTAGTGATCAGAGTTTCTGGCTACAGATACAGAGGTCCCGGGTTCGATCCCCGGCGCTACCAGATTTTCTGAGTAGTAGTGGGTCTGGAACGAGGTCCACTCAGCCTCGCGAGGTCAATTGAGGAGCTACTTGAATGAAAAAAGTAGCGGCTCCAGGTCTAGAAAACAGAGATTAACGGCTGTGGGGATCCGTTGCGCTGACCACGTGACACCCCTCTATCCGCAAAAGTTGG
>Ga0131853_10008366_pt1 | contig 18861 bp, 8 predicted proteins | sample TergutLab28metaG_FD_92764 | JGI IMG/M metagenome (GOLD analysis project Ga0131853, IMG submission 92764) | Labiotermes labralis P1 segment gut microbial communities from Petit-Saut dam, French Guiana - Lab288 P1 (version 2) (version 2) | ecosystem: Host-associated > Arthropoda: Insects >...
AAACACTAAAACTGCTCCGACATGTTTCGATCCTAAGACCATCATCAGGGAGCTGTATTTCTTTGCCTTGCTAAAGTCACATTAAAAGCCACATTAAAACCAGTCATAAATTAACTTCGTTGTACTAGTAGGGTATTGTGGCAGCATGCAGTTGGAGCAGTTTTAGTGTTTTAATGTGTAGATTTTATATAAGTGCTTTAGTTGGTATTATAATTGAGGCATAAGTTTATTCATTTATTCTCATCTGTGGTATATTTAAAACCACAGTCAGTGTATCGGAATGTACAGCATCGGGAAATGGATACGAGAGAAATGAAGTACAAATATGCCAATCAAACCATATTTCGTAACACGACAGATGGTACAATATGGTTCGCGTTTTGTTCAAATCCTCATAAGCAATATTTCATGGTCCTGGTTTATGGCTAGTGCGGTCCGAATAAACGACTTTACTGTTTCAGCATCATGTTGTGTAATATTTGTAAGCGAATAAGTGGCATTCTGCAAAAAATTCCCGTAAAGGACAATCGAAGCGGGTAAAATCAGGTGACCTTGGAGACCACAGGATTGATTATTTAGGAAGACAATACGGTGTTTATCAACTATTTTTTATTATTACACCAACGCGCCCCCATAGTGTAAAGTAGTGAACAAGATGTGCAAAGTAACCTCGACCTTGCACACATGCAGGCAGGTTTTTTGTTTTGAAACATTAGTGAACGCTCCTGAAAACACTTTGAGCAAGATAACAAATATATAAACTTAATCATATTCCAATACACTAAAGTTTGTTGCCGGCAAGACAAATGCCTATTCTTCGATAGCATTCGCAATTTAATTAATGCTCTATTACCTTTCACTTCCTTGAAACGGGTCAGAATAATCTCAGATCATCATAAAACAAGAAAATGTATTAATTTTATCATCACCTCTGAAGTTAGAAAGCGTAATGAAAAAGTAATTACAATGGAAGCAAAAATAAGATCAGTTGTTTTGATTTTTCCGGATATTCTAAAGCAACCGGACACACTTCATGTGCAGCCATTATAACTCACAGACGTAAGCAAAAATCGAGGTTAATGTGCGTAATATTAGTTGCGACTCTTATAAAAATGACAAAAGTGTACATGTAAGATCAGCGCCCACCTACACACACACACAAATAAAATAAAGTAAAATACAACAAAACAAAAACAAAATAAAACACGCTCCCCCTATGTACACTGTACACCCTGACTCGCTCAGTACAGTAGGTGAGAATTCTTAAGGGATGGGGTGGGGTTCATAGAATCTCATCAAGTCCTCACTATATTTTTTATTCATTTACATCTGCAGTAAAAAGTCTGCTCTTGTCCAGTTATCATCTACCAATTGTTCCGACCTCCTTTATTCACTCGAACTCAAATCTTGTATACCAGAAACCAACAGTCGCTTCACTCCAGAGCTACAAACATGTGCTCTAGGCGAGCTCACTATGCGCAAACTCGCTTTCAGAGTTCGCTTACTTGAATGAGAGCGTCCAATTCTCTTTGGTCAGTAAGAGAATTTCTTTTATTTATTTACTTTTTGTCTTGGGTCCAAGGTTTATTTGTGTTAGATTATCACCCGTCACTCTACGTTACATTATGAGCACTTCATGTTGCCCCCGCATTTCAAGAATTAGCTACAACGACTATTAATTCTTTTATCGGTTGCTCAAAGTGTTTCCGACTAAAAGATCTCTGGACCAATGACCTTCCGTCCTTCAATAAAGGTTTCTTGAACGGACCTACACAGTGGATTTTTTGACGGATGGCTTGGAACCGCTCGTAGCTGAGGGCTGGCAATCGTTTTACTTGATCAAAAATGTATCAAAAATGTTCGGCTACACTGTTTTATGAGGAAGTGGATGTATAGCATCATTGATACCTAACCTCGGCACTGTATGGAGGCGGATGTTCAACTTCACTCCCCGGACGATTCATCCCAGACAGAGACAGCGGTACACGTTAAACAGAAGAATGACTGGGCTGCAGAACCTCTATGGACGGTTTTGGAGACGAAAGAAATCTTCTCGAACTCCAGGGATTCGATCTCCGGACCCTGCAGCACGTGGCAACTCGCTGTACCAACTACTCGTACGCTATGCCGGTTCCCAAAATAAAATAAACTGTGTTGGATATAATTATTTTAATTTAAACTGTCAAAGACGACTTCAATCGTGTTTCTACACAGATCCGGAAAGAAACCACGATGATGAACAGTGAATGCGGTAAACACAAGGTACCCCGACTGTACACCTTCTCATCAGTCCCCTTGATGGTACACACTCTTGCATTGCTTTCTTTTGTCTTGTCGCAGAACCACGTGAATAGCTCTGTTCAGTCAGACTTTGGGAAGAAAGAAAGAAAGAAAACAGAAAGAAAGAAAGAAACTGCCACAAGCATTTCCGTTTTATAACAGTTCTAATCCAATAAATCGACTTGACTCGATATATATTTCCTCTCCGACTCACTTCTTCAACCTCTCTGTCTTTGCTTTGTGCAAGACTCGCACTAAGCAACCCCCCCCCCCAAACAATTCGGTAACAAACGCAGATCCTCTGTATGCAAAATTACAACTGAGCACTGTAAATGACATATATTACGTACACAAAACAAACTGGATATGGTTTTGAGAGTTCCGATTAAAATTATTTTTTTTAAATAATAAAGCAAGACTACAAATGAACTATGAACGGCCTTGTGACGTGCTGGTTGGCGTTATCATGAACAAAACAGAAATAGAAGGTCTGCACGAAAAATAAAGCTACATGTCTACAAAATTATTGGTTATGAACGTTAGGTTCGCCGACACAGTGTCAGACTGCCATCAAGAGAAATGGCGCTATTGTCCACAGCGAGTGTCTTACAGAAATGGCGCTCTTGTCCACTGTGAGTGTCTTACAGAAATGGCGCTCTTGTCCACTGTGAGTGTCTTACAGAAATGGCGCTCTTGTCCACTGTGAGTGTCTTAAAGAAATGGCGCTCTTGTCCACTGTGAGTGTCTTACAGAAATGGCGCTCTTGTCCATTGTGAGTGTCTTAAAGAAATGGCGCTCTTGTCCACTGTGAGTGTCTTACAGAAATGGCGCTCTTGTCCACTGTGAGTGTCTTACAGAAAGCTTGTCTTCATCGCGAGGTCACTTGGCACAGTAGCTTCGCCCTGTACAGGACACAATTCATTTCACAGTGACTTTTAGGGCAGTAGACTCTTCTAGTGGTCAGACGCGGGCACGTCTCGGACAACATTTACTGTAATTCCCATTTAACACTGCATAGCCAAAATGGTCTGATAATCTGCACAGTAGTAAGCTTCAAAAATTATAGAATTATGAGGTGGCCGGTATGTAGGGCTGATAACCTTGCCGCATTCATTTTGCCGACTGCCTAGAATTCTGAGAGCCTGAAAATCTTGCAGATTTAGGGGCCTGTCCAGGACTATAAAGGGACTGCTGCAACTTTACCTTGCACTAGAATCACTGTCTTGCATGTTGGGATGACCAGTATACGACAATCTGCGACTACAGATAGAGGTCAAAAAGTAAAGTTGTCACTGTGTATGACATAAAGGCATACAGCTATATCAAGAGTACAGCTCCACTCGTCCTTAACCTCGGCACCAGATGGAGATGAGTTTTCAGTACCAGGCTCCGGCCTATTCACCCCGGCACAGATCCCAAAACCTCTTGAATAGGAAGCTAGGTACGCCCTATAGCCCGTCTGTATGCTTTTAGGAAACAAAACTTCTTACTAGTTCCGAGGTACAACCCCGGACTTTTCAGACCGTAGCTAGTCGCTACACCGACGATGCTATCCCAGCTCCTTACGGTTTGCAGTAGGTTATCTTATCTTTGATGCACTATAGTCGGGAATGAATTAATATTTTTTTCCATGTCAAACATAAGCCTTAGTGGTGCAGTTCCTGTCGTAAGGAAAATGTTCCATTTACTCTATTTGAAGCAGATACTGTAAACATGATTAAACAAGGAAGATTTTGAAAACTGCGCTCGTCTGGGTTATTACGCAGCTTGTAGTGGAAATTTCTAACCGACGTGTTGGGACAACCTATTGGCCCTAACCTCAGGTTTCAATAATTTTGAAATCACGCAAGGAAGTTTATGTAAAGACAAAAGAGAATTTTGCAGTTGCACACTCGTTTCAAAGTCTAATTACTGCAACATCATCATTATAATTAATAAAGTAAGATTGGGGCGCGAATACGACTTAAAAATCACAAAGACGAAACAACGAGCGCATTCAGACATGGACACATTGAAAGACGAACACGAAGGAAAATTAAAATCAAATATTTGTCTAAACCATAAAAATGTTAGAAGCAGTTACAAATGTGTTCTACATAAGATAGAATACAGAATATAAGTAGGGCAATTACAGGAAAATATTTACAAGTATTTGCCGCCAAAAACTACAAAAAATAAAAAGATAGGAAGAACGTACTTACAGAAAACGGAAGATGGAAAACAGCAGGCGCTCTTTTTCACCGAGCAGCACAATAGGAGATGAAAGAGGCAGCGAGAGGCCAAGGTAAAGGAAACATACAAGTTGTGACAGAAGGGTGCTAAGAAGAAAGCGTGTCTATATTTTACTGAATTCCTACCGGTTGTTTTTTTAAAGAAAGAAACTACTTTATGATTCACAAAATATTGTTAATTTCTTGGTACAGTTTAGGTACTTTGTCAAGGACATTAATTCAGATAGCTTGGATGAAAACTGAGAGAGGAATTAAGTTAATCTGAACTGCCGGACTGCTGGCTAGAAGTCAGTACTCGGAAGGACCTGCGACCGGCCACCTCGACACAGGTTTATCTTGCTTTCCCTGTGTCTAAAAGCAAATGCTGAGATGGTTCCCAAGATTCCACGTTGCCACTACAAGTTTCTCATGTAGCCCTCCCGACTTAAATTCAGTAGTAACCGATTTCATGTTTTGTATACATGTAAAATAACCACTGCTACCGGGTAAAAACCCAATTGCAGTTAATAAATATTATTATTATTATTATTATTATACTCCAGAGTGCTCTTTATCCGCGAAGTCTGGGCTAATATAGGAGGATAACATTAATATGAATCTTTAAAAACCCGAATGCGCGTCTGTGGGCTGTATTCACTTGGCACAGCGTAGTAAAGACTGAAGGGCTTTCATGACGAAGGTAACGAAATTTGAGACTGCATAAAACGATGATAATTACTTGACTAACTGATGAAGTGTTACAGGTTAGCAAGAGCGACTCTGTTCCCTGGAAGTAGTGAAACATGGTAACTAGTCCAAATGAAAAGACTAAATTTATATATCAGAAAACCGATAATCCTTCTGCCTGCCAGGAAATTTTCTCGCATTTTAATGAAGCCGAAATTAATATTAATTAATTCAATTAATATTCTCATACGCAGTCTACTTTAAGATGGATTTTTATTATCATTATTACTATTTCATGTACTTATAAGACATACACACGTTCTCTTCCTTCCAGTATTCTAGCCAGGTCTAGGTACATATTAACAATGCGTAGGAGTGGATCCACAAACTGAGTGGGATGATACGTGAGAATATGTGCCTTTGGCTAATGGTGATAAAGTTGCACCAATCCGAGCGCGCGCATACATCTATACACACACAAACCGGTGGAAATTGTAGGAATCTGCGAAAGTCACCCCTCTACAAACTCAACCTTGCTGAATAATTAATAACACATGACCACCCTGCCGCACGGCTAAGCTGCCATGCTGCTGTGACCCCTGTGTCAGAGGCATCAGGTGTGAGCAGTGGCATGGATACAGAATTCGTGCGAAATGAAAACGGTGGTTAAGTCCAGCACCAAAGCTAGCAGCAGACACAAAACGAACACCTTGTTTTCTTTTTACATTGTAATTGAAAACGGGTCATTTTTAATTTGGTATACGTAGAACGCCTTGCGATATGCAGAAGAGAATTTTGGCCTTTGATTAACGAACGTAGAATTTCTTAAATACACTGAAAATATTCAAACACCGTCACTGTATTTTAGGCGATATTAATCCAAGATGAATAAAGTAACTGACTGACTGACTGACTAACTAACTAACTAACTAACTAACTCCATGGAGCAGAGTCCTTTCTGAGAAGCTATCAGTTCCTCAGCTAGTCAATAAATCCACCGAATTTTATGGACCCAGAAAGTTCATTACTGCATTCACAAAAGCCTGCCACCTGCCCCTATCCTGAGCCAGGTCAATCCAGTCCATGCCCCTCCCCCTCACCCCACTTCTTGAAGATCCAAGTGGTCTTCTTCCCCTAGGTTTCCCCACCAAAATCCTGCATGTACCTCTCCTCTGATGGGAGGGAGGTTAATAATAACATCATTACATAATTTTCTTTTTTATGTTATTCCACCTCTACTAGTGCAAACTCTCCTGAACAGTCTGGTTCCAATTTGTACCTTCACTACAATATTTACTACTTTGTGCCCCGTATTAAGCAAAACGCCAAATCCGAACTTTCCAGTGTGCTCTTCTTTACAATACACTTCCTACGTCAACATTTATATGAAAATTTTAATAAGGTTAGGAACTTGCATCTACTCAAAGTCCCAAGAGTACGTACGACTCGTGAAACGAAAGCGATCCTGCTACCAGCTTTGAGTTTAGTTTTAATAAAAGAAGACCATTTCTTCATGCCCGCCATAATGGAACAGAGACACGTCTTTATTGAATTCTTACTGCAGATGAAAAGGCTCGCTGTCACTTTAAATGACTTAGTTACACAGAGAATTTCAACCTCTGAATCACCTTAAAAAACAATGACAAATACTTGCTGTTTTCCACCTGTTGAAAGTGACCACGTCATCACTGTAATGAATTTTTCTGTGTGTTTTGTAAGGACTCAGCGATGAAAGGGTAGGGATGACGTCACGGCTGCCGGAAATGTCTAAGAGCACACGGACTTGTAGTTCTGGCTATCTCTAAGAAGCTTTCCTGTCGGTTGTCACTAATGCTATCGATCCTGGTTCACACAGTATCGTGTTTGTTCTTTTAACTTCTTAACCGACTTATCCTCTGCCAGCAACTTGAGTGTGTTATGTTATTTCACAGACCGCCACACCAGTTACATGGCGCCACGTACAGTTCCAGTACTAACCCTGTATTTGACAAAGAATAATAGAGCGAATCTCCCATTCACTTTCGGGGATCACTTTTTAATTCCTACGGAATTTGGCGACGTCTTTTCGGCTACAAAAGTTACGTCAGCTGTGCTGGCTCATTCATTTTATTAAATGGAGTGCTTCTGCTCGGTAGGAATTCAATTCCCGGCTGTGGCAGGGGGTAATGTCTCTGCGCTGCGTCCATTATGGACCTACAGTCCAACCTCAGAGCTACACAATGATTACAGAGGATTATTGCTACTGAAGCAAAACTGTCGGGAGAGCGACCCTGAAAAATAGCTTCAACCTAGCCAAAGTTAAGAAGACACGGAGCGTTATCCTTGCTCCACCACGCGCCTTCATAACGTGCATCGGTAATAGTGTAATTTTACTTCAACTTTGGGTGTAGATTATGTATTCTTACACAGTACAATTAACTAAACTATTCTGTAACAAAAGGTTCGTGACGTATTTCAGTGTACAATCTCACAGCTTAAAGCAAAACAAAAAAAAATTAAAGACTTTTCCAGGACAAAGGAATAATTACAAATATTTTGATTCCTGTTCTTCCTCAAAACAGGTCATCACAAGTACTAACAACTATATATATTTTTTAACTGTGATTGGAAATTACAATATTAATAAATAAATATGTCCGTATAGATAAGTTGCTATGGTGGCTGACCTACGACATAAATAGCTCAAGCTACATTCCCGAAATGTATAATATCAGGCAAAAATGGCGAAGTGTAAAGCAGAACATTCCTCTAAATTAAACTTTGAAAATGTTCGCAAGTTGTGCCCCACATTACATCAGTATGCATTCCATCATGTGCTGCTAATCCCTACATATCACAAAATATAAAAATGAATAACATCTGACATTTACGACAATCACCTAACAGAACTGTCAAGGCTGGTTTAAAAAAATACTTTACACGATCATGAACGCGTTTCATTTAGCCGAACGTTAAATCACGATACAAAAATAAACTGGTTCAAAGTTTAAAACTAAAATTTAAAGACCTGATTTTCGAATGATCCAACGCCATACCTTGGCAACAGAAGTTACATACTATGTTATTGTGACAAGAACGTTGTGCTATGGTATGATATCGCAATGTTAATTCAGATGTTTGAACTCTAAGGAATTCTCACTAAACAGTCAAGATTTTACAAGAAAAAAAACGCATAAAATAACAAGAGAAGGGCATGATGTGAATTTCGCTTTCCATACTCATTCATTTACAGTTTATTTAACAATGCCGTCAGTAACTGAGAATACAGAGTGGCTATGGATTCTAAACATATAAGCCAAGTTTCACAAATGTTACAGCAGTTACACTAAGTGCATATTGTTACAACGTGTTTCAGCGATTAAGCACTAGAACATCTACAGAGCTGCGCTACTTAAGAGATATTTTACATCGAACTTTAATGCTATTTGTAACAGAATCTAACAGACAAAGCTATAGCGTTACTTTTCTTTTTTATAAAAAAAAGAATACATTTTCGTAACGTTCAATATCTTTCAATTTAACAAGTTAGGATTTTTTTTACGTTTTGCTGACCGTGCACAAAATTTGTTTCACAATAAGTTTTATTTCATGCCTCTACATTTTTCGAGCACATGTGCTCATCATCAGGAGGTCAAAATTGCATTACACAGCCTCTGGTATCATCACACCTATAGGTGTGTGCTCGAAACATGTAGAGGCATGAAATAAAACTTATTGTGAAACAAATTTTGTGCATCAAATTGGTTAAATACTGAGATAAATAAATTTTCTTGTTTTGTTACAACTCATGGCCACATTGTTTAGAAAACCGAATGACTGGATAATTGTGAATCATATGGGATTTTGAAGGAAATGGTGGATGCATAATTAACCCTTATCACGCTAATGTGGAGAATATGGTGAGCTCCTAATAATGTCAGCAGATGGCAGATGGGATTTAACTCGGCGTTTAAAGGGTACTAACCTGACACTTGTTTTGAGGGCCGGGAGAAAGAATTAACATTTCCTGTCAGGATATTATGCAGAACATCACAGCAGGAAACGTAAACATCCTGGACAAAAACCAAAAACCACCAATCACTGCTGTAGCTAAATTGATAGGTCGATTTTCATACCACATAATAAAGATTCTTACGAGGAACGTACCTCCGCCGTAAGCCTCCATCAGTTATGTTAGCGGTCACACCAAACAGATTTAGCCGTTCAAAAACCGTATGGAATTTATAATAACATATTTTACTTACTTTACTCCATATGATTGTTACTGTAAATTCTTTGTAACCAACACATTCGTCAACAGACATTTAACTTCCAAACGTGACATCATTTTCAGTAATGTCCCAGCCAATATTTACACATGTCATTCCTACCAAACACCTATTCTGCTTCTATATGAATATCAGATGTCAAAATTGACACTAAACATACAATGACAATTTCAGTACGGAATTGCCGATACAATCATGTTTAGAGAAATGAGTAACAATCGTGCCTACTACCGGAATAACGTACATTAGTTTAATGTAATTCCGTAGAGTGGTCTTCTTGAGAGAGTGGAAGTTCAAATTAGGTTCTCCTTCTGAGTTTCTGTACAATACGGAAGCTCAGAAGGACACACGTATTTGATTAATAGCCGTCATTATAACCTGATAACTGTACAGGTTGACAGCTGTTTGGCTGGCCAAGCAGTTATCAACCTGTACAGTACCAGTGTGGGTTACTACGAAATCCACACCACAACATTTTTCCTCGTAAGCAGAATTACTAGCTGAGAACTTCGACGTACACCAACCAGTACAATATCAACACATTATTATCGTAATACCTTGAATTTATAGATTTTTTAAAACTATAGGCTGATATGACTGGATTGGCTCTGATACTTTTACTATTTCATTTTCTACTTCCTAATGTATCTAAGCTTTGTATTTTACAAACCTGCAGATGACCACATGGTTGGCCGCAACATTTAGTATTTCACCGTGTACATTAAATATACTTATGTGCATGTGTTGGTACCAGTAATGTATACATTAGAATAACGCAGTTAGCATGGATCATATAAGACCTACTATGCCTTGGTCTTTAAGCTGATCCCCTCCATTCACTGTCACAACCAGTAAACCGTGCAAATATCTCATTCCGTCGTGCTTCTTTGACGCCCTGCCCCGTTACCTTCACTACGATATTTATCCTAAGCATAGCTGGTAAAACGCGAACATGTGGAAGCATTCTTTATGCATTTCTCGCATTCTCCTATTATTTGGGGCAAAGTAACTAAATGTTCAAAATTCATTCTTCGTATCACAAGAGAGACGTTTAATTTAATGACGTTGTCATTTTATATGTTTATGTTGCGTCGGCGGTAGGTGAATTAATGAAGGAATGAATGGAAGAAAGCAGAAATAACCTAATGAAGGAATATGGAACACTGGTCGAATAATACTGACGAAAACACCAAAAATCGGAGGAAAACTGTCCCAGGTTCATATTGAGTAACACAAATCGCACACAAAATGACAAGGGATCAAGTTTAGGCCTCCCCGGTGACAAGAGACAAAGAACTGCTCAAGTCATGGACAGTCTTTGACAAGGGATCAAGTTTAGGCCTCCCCGGTGACAAGAGACAAAGAACTGCTCAAGTCATGGACAGTCTTTTTTGTATTCCGATCGCTGACGTCTTTGAGTACGATTGACCATATGAATAAAGAATGTTGAATATTGTCAATGTGTGTGAAACGGAACGCTGAGGGACATAAGAAGGACGGACGCAAAGTGGATATTTTTGGGCCAATGGCAGTGCCTGACTTTATTATATTGACAGAAAATGTGGTACACTAGAAGGAAGGCAAGGTAATTTAGAGCTTCTTACAGGAAACTTCTTCAAACACAAGGGGTAAAAAAACGAACGTAACATAGACGGCAAGATATTTCACAAATGCTACAGGTTTTGATGTTTATTGGACCGTGCATCATTGTGATAGCTGAAGAATAATAACCAACTAGATGTCACTTGCTATTTTTATTTTACTTCTTAGAGACTCAACATGTTTCGGGCATATTAATGCCCGAAACATGTTGAGTCTCTAAGAAGTAAAATAGAAATAGCAAGTGACATCTAGTTGGTTTTTATTTTTCAATTAGCTACAGATTTTCTCCGTCACTGAAAAGATGACAGTCTGCATATAACAAGGCTATCACTTGCAAAATAAACAATGACGATATTCTAAAAGAAATCCAGAAGAATGACATGAAATTGCGAGAGGACATGCGTATAGGCAGGACAGTTCAGTGAGTTCGGAATACGCTATTAGGCTATCTGTGAACGGAGGTGAATGGACTAACATTAATTGGTGATCATGAATATACATAACTGCTTTCGTTTATTTAGAGAGGGAAATTAAATACTGCTTATACACTTCGATGGTAATCACAATATAAACAGAATACATTCCTGTTGGTACTTAGTTACATATCCTCAACGTGCCGCACGTTGACACTATACGGCTTTATGAAGTCTCTGTTTGAAGTCACGTGCCAGTTCCTGTATCATGATACAAGAGTTGTAACTCATATTATGGACACAGTTTATCGTATCAGTCCAAAACTCTACCATATTATTATTATTATTATTATTAAAATAAGCTATCGCAATAAATCTTTAAGTGATTAGGAACTTGTAATTTGTCTATAGTTGAAAAAATTTTGTAACAGAATTACCTTCTGCTGTACAAATTCTAACGTAGGGTCTGAACACCTAATACGACTGAAATCAGACCACTAGTTTATCAATGAATAGGAAAACACCGAAAGGAATAAATTTTGATTAAATATCCATGATTGTAAACTCGCAGAAGGAACGCATTTAGAAATATTCCACATCAAAGAATTGCGGTCACTCATCGAAGTTCATATATAAAGTCCTCAATAATAAATGGCAACTAAAAGTGGGAAATAAAAAAAGAAGAAGAAGAAGAAGAAAGGTTGTTCACAGGAAATCGGGAAAATTTCGCAGATTCCAGAAAAGCAGGGAATAAGAGCTTAATTCAGATCACGAAGAACAGTTTGCAATGTACTCGAGCTGGACCAAGGAACGTGATTCAGCAAGCAAAGATGCCCACATACTGTGAATGCTGAGGAAGAAGTACAAGCGAAGGTTGATAATCGCAACTAAATATAGCTGAGCAACAAAGCAATTCTAAGGGAAGTCTGCAACTTCCGGTAAAGAAACATGAACTCTCCTAAAATAGGAGCCATAAGCTATACAAAATTATTAAACGAAAAAATTCAGCTGAACTTCAGCTTGCCATAAAAGAAAGACATCATGGAAACTTAAAGTAAAAAGGGAATTTTATATCTGAAATCTAGTGCTGCTATCACAGAAAATTCTTCTTCTTCCATTGGCACTACAGCCCACTGTGGGCTTTGACCTGTCGAACAATGTCCTTCCATTTTTTTTTTCCTATCTGCCACCAACTCTTTCCATCTTCTCACTCCCAGCACTTGAAGATCTCTTCCTACTTCCTCTTTCCATCTTTCCCGGGTCTTCCCCTTCTTCTCGTCCCTTACAGTTCTTGAGTGAAGATCTTTTTGGGCACCTTATCCTCCTTCATTCTCTCTAAATGGTGACCTAACCAGCTTATCCTTTGCCCTTTTATCCATTTTACTATATTTATCACAAAAGATTACGGAGAGATAAAATAATCACTTCTCACATCCCCAGCTTTGGTCCAGTCAGTTTCCTTTGTTTCAGACTAACGATAACATAGAGATAACACATACGTATGGAATAATTCATACGGTCGCTATTCAGTTATCAGAAATAACAGAAGAACATGAATGGTCTGTGGCTAGAGCAAGTAAAACATAGTAACATTAAAGAAAATTTACTTCATTGTGGCCAGAGTGGTGTTAGCCAAAAGGAAGTTTACAAATAAGTACAAAGACAGACACCAGGGCCAACGAATCAAAGAGGATAACAAAGTTTAGCTACCATGTCTATCGCAACCGATTAACTAAATTAGTTTATGGATGTTTCAGGTCTTTCTGCTAGGTCAGCCGATCACATCAGGAGCCAATCTACTTAGGACTTAATACGACAATAAATAATGCGACATATGATTTACAAAAACGTGATTATGAGTTGTCTCCTGCACATGAGAACTTATTTTAATGCTACTTTCATGACAACACTTACTGTGCCCGCGCGCCATCGGGACTCACCTGAAATAGGAGAGAAAAGTTTATTATTTGACTTTCATAGGGCCGTGCATCGTAATATTATTCCTATAGTAAAACCAACAAGATGCACCAGTGTAGTAAATTTATTTTATTTTAGAATGACACTCTACATGTTTCGGACGGTCTTTCCGTCCATCATCAGGAGTTCAAGACTGTACATACAGCAACAGGCATTTGTCAAACAGATACTGCTGTCTGCTTGTTAGCAAGCAGACAGCAGTATCTGTCTGACAAATGCCTGTTGCCATATGTACAGTATGTACTGCTGTCTGACAAATGCTTGTTGCTGTATGTTCAGTCTTGAACTCCTGATGATGGACGGAAAGACCGTCCGAATCATGTACAGCGTCTTCCAAAATAAAATAAATTTGATACATTGGTGCATCTAGTTGGTTTTACTATAGAAATAAAAGTACACAAATTCAGGCAGTATAACAAGCAGCAGCAATTGATTAACAATATTCGATTCTCATCTTTCCTTTTAGCAGTTAAAATCTATTTTAAACTGAAATATTGAAACCGCTGGTAATTCCAAACCACTAAATGCAAACAAGTACACACGTCACAGATACTGTCTTTGTCTTACTGATAAATCTTTTCAGGAAGTTTATACACCAGCTGCCTTTGACTGCACATCAGTCAACGCAATGTTACGTGATATGTTGAAATGAAACAAAAATGGATGATAAGAAAGCGACGCAAAATATCTAGAAAACAATAATAGAATTATATTCAACACCAGAAATAGTACTGGCTAAGAGCTAACAGCTGAAGCAATGGGATAAGAAAGATATGAAGACGGCAAATGTAAGGTCAAAACTTTGACAGAGAACATGTTCATATACACTGTTTTAATAAAGCTGGGGTTTTGTACTGACTTTTGGGTACGTAAAGGACTTATAATGTAATTTTTACAAGATTCTTATTAGACAGGGGAAGCTACGGTGAAGGCATATGATTATCAGACGAAGAACATAGACTGTGAGATAAATAAAACACAGACATCCTCAACATTGCACCGTGCATTTCGTAGAATTACTTTAATCATCAACCAACAAATGCACTTACATAAAATAACACATTAAAACACTTAAAATCGCTCCGACATGTTTCGATCCTTAGATCATCCCGAGGGAGCTACGTTGTTCTTTGCTAAAATCATTTTTAAAACATTCACAAAATAACTCCTTTATATTAACAGGGTGTTGTGGTAGCATGTTGTGTTGTGTAAGAGTACGTTGTTGGGAATGCGTCTGGCTATAGTGTGTGTCGTATGTTCCGTAGTGAGAGATTGGCCAGTCGCTCACTACGTAACATACGACACACACTATAGCCAGGCGCATTCCCAATAACGTACCCTTACACAACACGACATGCTGCCACAACACCCTGTTAATATAAAGGAGTTATTTTGTGAATGTTTTAAAAATGATTTTAGCAAAGAACAACGTAGCTCCCTCGGGATGATCTAAGGATCGAAACATGTCGGAACGATTTTAAGCGTTTTAATGTGTTATTTTATATAAGTGCATTTGTTGGTTGATAATTAAAGTAAAAATACAGACACTTGGTTGTGTATGTAGATTATAAATGATAGCAATATAATTTTATGTAAAACTCAAAACATTTCGAGATTTCTTTAAAAAAATATTTTCACCGTGTCTTTGAAACATATCCCGTAGGTACCTAAGGGACAAATTACAGGCAATTTCCGTAACGGTGCCTTAGATCAGACCCGACAGTTCATTCCATATTCTTTCCCGTCACACGACGTTACACAATCTTCGGAGCAGAAAGCATCTCAGTACACAAAGCAAAACATATATCATTATTACGGGAATAAAATGGCCATAGCATCAGCCTGTTTCTGAGCTCAATGCAACATGCACATGTACCTTCAGTGTCACAAACAGCTTCACAGTGTGATGCGCTAGTACAAGGAAATTGCACCTATTGTTCACAGGAAACAACAAATTCAACTTCTCTTCCCATCTGTCCACCATTTTCAGTATCCAATGTCATTTCCCTTCCAAAGGCGTATAAAGCCAGTTTCTAAATTATTTCCCGGATACTGTCCATTTAATTTGCTCAGTCACCGAACTTTCCCAACGCTTTCAAAAACAGAGGTCACTTTGCCCTTGTGACAGTCATGATACAAAGTTTGTGATGCTGTTTACCTGATTTTATTGACTAGCATGCAGGATATTGTCTGGGTTTTGCAATGTGCAGTAGAGATGTGGTGGTTTTGTGGCGATGGACGTGAAACTTTCATTACACGGATCAGTCACCCTCAATAGAAATCGACATTGTAACCTGGTCGCTTTCAAAGGCGTTTCACTCTTTTGTTTTTCCCTGACACACTTCTAGCCACAGTGCGGAATAAATTTTAGATGGGTGACGTCACACTAAAGAAGAGCCGCTCTGCGATCGGACGGTAGGAATAACTGATATCGCTACTCCACCCAGGAAACCAACGAATGGTCAAATTACAAACGACGTGAATTTTGAGATTTTTCAGGCTTCCGCCGTGACGTTGATAAGGTGTTCAATCTTCTGGGTTGTTACGCAACGTATGCTGGTAGTTGTTAAAGGACGTTTCGGGACGTCCCATCGATCATTTCTTCCAGGGTCAAGTAGTGGAAGAAGAATGTTGGAAACAGGTGGAAGAGCAGTTATGCAGGCGGTGATGGATTCTCAGGAAAATTAAGCGAACCTCTCAGGTTGGTGAATGGGGAAAAACAGAAGGGAAGAAAGAACTTCGAAGCACGGCAGAAAAAAAAATCCAACCTGACTAGCTCGCTTACTTTGCCTGAGGATCACTCACCGTCCACCATGTCTATTACAGTTACCGACGAAGATCTGCAATGCGGACCAAACAGTGAACATATCCCGATTATTTCATGACGACAGACATTTCTCGGCAGGCGAAAACAGAAAGGGCAGGGGAGGAAGCGGTCCAGGCATATTGGACTGCGTCTTACATGTACTTACGAAGGGAACTGAAGTAATTGATACAAAATCTCAGCGAGGAGAGTCAGTGAGTCATCTGAGACTTAAACCGATTACAGCCTGAACACAAACAACAGACCTTATTGGTTGGACTGACTTGAACACTTCCACAACACAGCGGTGTATTTTATTAAATGTAATGATAATTTCAGGTCTTCACACAGGTACTGCTGCAGGTTAAAATCTGCCGCTGTGTTAGGATGTGTCATTTGGTAAGCAGTTATGAATACGCGTACCTATGGTCCGATGGCTCAAGCAGGTTATTATTTTTGGACTTCATGCACGGGTATATGAAAGAACCTCGATTCTTCGAAATATCGATGACTATTAACTAGTCTACAAGGCCTAACATCTGAAAATATTTGAATCTTTTATTTGCACTTCAAATGAGTTTCAGTAACTCACACAACGAAGAGTCGAAAAATTTGACGATAGCAAATAATGAACTGAAAAGAAAATCAAGGAGCGGTCGTGGCCTATTTTAAGTTACAATTTCTGCACTGGCCTAAAGAAATTGAGTACTTATGTTTATTGGACCGTGCATCATTGTAATATTTGAAGGAAAAGAAAAACTTGATGTCACTTGTTATTTTATTTCACTTCTCATGTACTCAACATGTTTCGGATATTAATATATCCATCATCAGGAGCTTGTGACTGTGCTGTTGAATTACCACATCTGTCGTTTTGTTCTCGGTTCGTTGTGTGTTGAAGATTTGGTGCCGCACCAAATCTCCAACACACAAAGAAACGAGAATAGAACGACCAATGTGGTAATTCAACAACACAGTCGCAAACTCCTGATGATGGATATATTAATATCCGAAACATGTTGAGTACATGAGAAGTGAAATAAAATAACAAGTGACATCAAGCTGGTCTTTTATTCTTCAAACTGAGTACGTTTAGACATACGTAGTTTATAAATGGTTCTGTAAATATTCCCTTATATTCAGGCAAAAACGACTTGATTATCAGGAAACAAATGGAAACGTATTTGTATAACAGTGTTTAGATAATCTTTTCTTCATCCCGTCAATTTCTATCAGAAGGGACAGGTGAAATAAAACATATTTCTTTGAGGCCCTGATTTACTGACAATATTTTTCCATCATTATTTCTATTTCTGTACGCCTATATAAGTTTTGTTTACTTCTTATTGTGTGATCTGGAAAATTTTTTGAACATCATCCCCAATGATTTATATTTCAATCCGTCAAACCTCTTTCGTTATCTGCAAATTCATCAAATGCTGCAACATCGAACCTTCTTTTTTTAAGTCATCTGAACCACTGTGAAGGACGCACAACAGGCAAGCCTACATGAAAGACCTATCTTCAGACCATTATGTCATTCTACGTTCAAGAATTCACATATTTATGTATATAACTTTAATGAAGTCATACATAAAATAAAAATATTTACACAAAAACACAGTCACTGGAAACAATTATTCGCTCTAAATTTGAGCACCGAGGAGATGACAGTGATTATTTTAATGATGATAATACATTTGTTACATACGCAACAACCAACATGTCAAGACATATCGAACTGATGTACGGCAGATAAAAGCGAGACTTTGCTGCAGCGTGTTCCCATATCTCTTTATCCGTAAAAGGAGAGGTAGGTTCCTTTTTTTCCTCGCAAACTGTACAGAAGGCTTGTCATATAACTTCGTTATTTAAATCTTTTTATATTCGTGATAAATCGCGAATTCGTGGCTCTATATTGATCACTCTTCTTTGCCGTCACTTTTGATAAGTCTATATAACGGTGGAGGCACTATAAAACAATTCAAAAACCTTCCTGCATGATATTTAGAAGGAGGATGATGATGGAATAAATATACAGAATGTTGAGGGGTAGGAAACCTGCACAAAATTTCTTTTTCCGGAAACATGAACTGAGTATACCAGTTGGTAGGCAGGTGTAAATAGATGAGTAGAATGTGTAGTTATAATGAATCTTAGGTGAAATCGATGTTAGGATTTGCACTTATATCAAAAGTGTTCGAAAAAAGCACTGCATAAACGATAACGAAACTTCCGTTTTCATAAGAATGTGTAGGATTTTTAACCACCTGAGGGACGACCAGATTTTCAAGTACTCTGTTCCATGAATCCTTATTTTTATTTATTTATTTATTTCACATAAAACAAACGGTACAGCGCTAAGAATAGCACAAACGTGACACAACAATTAACGTTTATTGCTAAGAAAAGCAAAAAAAAAAAATTATCACTACAGACGTCATGGAAACACATAAGTGAGGTGAGGTGCAACTCATCATTCTTAACCTCGGGACTGAAGGGAAGCGAGTGTCAGTCTTACCCCCCCCCCCCCCCCCCCCCCGTTCCCCCCCCTAAAACGCCCCCCCCTCCCACCGAAAAAAAAATTTGTGGGGGCAAGGTGAGATGAAACAACATTTGCT
>Ga0131853_10008368_pt1 | contig 18860 bp, 9 predicted proteins | sample TergutLab28metaG_FD_92764 | JGI IMG/M metagenome (GOLD analysis project Ga0131853, IMG submission 92764) | Labiotermes labralis P1 segment gut microbial communities from Petit-Saut dam, French Guiana - Lab288 P1 (version 2) (version 2) | ecosystem: Host-associated > Arthropoda: Insects >...
ACTGGTTTGCAGCTAGTCAAGAAATTCCCCGCATTTCATGGAACCCGAAGGTTCATTACCGCACTCACAAGCGTCCGCCACCTGTCTCTATCCTGGGCCAGCCCAATCCAGTCCATATACACACATCCCACCTCCTGGAGATCCATCCTACTATTATCCACTCATCTATGCCCAGGTCTCCCCAGTGGTCTCTTTCCCTCCGGTTTCCCCACCAAGACTCTATACACCCCCTCTCCTCAACCATACGCGCCACATGCCCAGCCCATCTCATTATTCTCGATTTTATCACCTGCACAATATTGGGTGAGGAGCACAGATCATTTAGCTCCTCGTTATGCAATCTCCTCCATTCCCCCGTTACATCGTCCCTCCTAGATTCAAATATTCTCCTCAACACCATGTTCTCAAACTCCCTCACCTTCCTTAAGACCATTACACTAACTGTAGAAATTTAAAGCTCAATTATACAGCCATATTCTAGAGTCGGCGATGCAATAAATAAGTTTACTATTACAACACAACAATAAAAAAATTTCAAATCGTTTAAACTATCTTTTGCATTATCAGATAAGTAGGGTAAGTAACTTTATCGTTTAATTTTAATCTTCTAAAACGAAACTACAAAATGAATTAAAGATCCGCCTCACTCTAAAATACGCAGATATTCGTACAGTTTCCTTGCAGTTCACATTCATGAAGTATTCCTGGCATGCGGGAATTCTCCAACCCTCCCTAATACTTACATCATCAACTTTCATATTCTTTGTTCTTGTATTATTTCCACCTAGCTCTCAAGCCTCCCTCTTACGTATGCACTAAACTTACTACCAATTAGTCGGCATTAGACTCGTGTATTAATATTTGATTACGTCTTGTTTCTTCTACACAAATCCAGCACTCAAGATCTTCGTAACATAGCACGTACACGCATTACGATTTATAATTTCAGGTATTAAAATTTCCAAAAGATTTTAACCTGTACCTCAGATCACAATCTCAGTGGCCTCGTGAAGGACTGGGGCGTTACTATTCCAAGACATTCTGCTTATGCACGTGTGCAGTGAACTTCACTTATACAATGGTTTTGGTTTTAACGGTATGTTTTAGTACCATCCACAAGAGTAGTGTACACAAAACAAACTTTAGTTTGCTTACAGCCTGCTCCGAAGTACCTGTCATGGGCGTTAGAGCAAGTTCGATCTGTAATTACCCATGTGGAGCAGAGCGGGAACTAGTATTAACGTACGCTCACAATGGAGAAAGATAGAATATCGGGCAAGACGTCCCAGTCAGATAGCCGAGGAACAACAACGCTGTATAACAATGTGTTTTTGTGTATTACACATACAGTCGAACACAACTATATTTCACCTACTAGTACAGTAGGTATACAACTACATGTTTCGGCCCTGTATGTTGGCCATCTTCAGGTTGTGATTTAACTTACAGAGCAGCTATACAAGATGTGTGGGGTGTTCTTTTAGGGTATTGGGGGTTGGTTGGGGGGAACGAGATCTCGTTGTTTTAATAGTGGGTACCGTGACCTAGGGCTGTTATGAGTGACGGCCGAAACATGTAGTTGTATACATAGTGTATTAGTAGGTGAAATATAGTTGCGTTCGACTGTATGTGTAATACACAAAAATTCTTTGCTATTGAACCAACACAACGGGGATGACGCGCCTCAAAACAACGCTGTATCTCCAGCTTAACTTTAATAACAATATCATATGTAATAATATTACAGCTTCCATCGCCTTTACTTTTACCTGCTTTCAGCACAGGAGGCTTAATGCTCTGAAACTGACAATCATACAGCTACAAAACAGTTACGGCCTATAAAGGTACCCGAAAATTACCATGTGCACTGCACATCTATCACTGGACCCTCCGCCAAGCATGACTATTCTAGTCAAGATCATCAAAACCTACTTATTTAACCCTTATCCTGCTAACGTGGAGAATATGGTGAGCTCCTGATAATGCCAGCAAATGGCAGATGGGATTTAATTCGGCGTTTAAAGGGTTAATATCCATGTTATACGTGTTCGCAAAATTGTGAAAAACGAATGTTAGTTTTGTCATGTCTGTCTGTCCGTCTGCTCGTCCATCCATCTAGGGTCTGTCTGTCCGCATGGAAAAACTCGGTTCCCACTGGACGGATTTTCATGAAATTTCATATTTCACGATTTTTCGAAAATGATATAAAAATATATAAAATATATAACATATATTTTTTTCATTAAAATCTGACAAGAATAAAGGACATTTTACATGAAGATCTATGCATATTTACGACAGTTTCTTGCTGAATGTTTCTTAGAATGAGACGTTTACGATAAAAGTTATAGAGAAAACCAACAAACAAATTTTATGCTCAATAGATTTTTTTCTCCGAAAATCGTGCTGTTTACGTGATAATGTGAAAAAAATATGGTAGAGCCAAAGAGGCCACAGATGAATATACGGCGCATGTGCATAGCACGCTGGATAACAAAGGCTATAAATACACACCCAGAATGTGTAATACTAATTGATTTTTCATGGCAGCAATGGTTACGCGAACTCGCCTCAATATTACGTTTACAGGTACAGTACCTGTCTTGTAGTATTATCCAGGGTGAGTATGGTGGGTCCCTTCCTGAATAGAAAGAGTGATCTATCCGTCAGGAACGGAGTCCTGCTATATAAGCAACTCATCCGCCCCATGATGGACGATGCGGACCCTGTATGGAGGTCCGCTGCCCGCACCCATGTCCGGAGGATACAGGTGTTACAATCCAAGTGTCTTCGCCTCGCTAATGGTGCCCCTTGGTACGTAAGTAACAGGCAGATACACGAGGATCTGGGCGTTCCGCTGTTTGCCGACCACATCAGAGCCCTGACCGAGAGCTTTGAATCAATGTTAGCTGATGTGGGGAACCCCCTAGTACGGCAACTCGGCAGATACTTACGCTGACCGAGGGTTGACCCCGTCGCCTGACGCGAAAGCTAAGGGCGGCAGGGGACAGCAGGCCAGTCGAGGCCATCGCCCGCGATGGCCAAGTCGATTAAACGAAACGTGCTCGTCGCTGATCAGCCGAGCGCCCTTCGGTTGCCCTGACCGAGGTTTTTCCGTGATTCTTCCTCAGTTGTTAGGCAAATGCCAGTGTATTCGATCCAAAGTCGGGGCACTGCCCGCACTCCCCTCCCCCAGGCGTGGCGGCTTCACCTAAGCGCCTGACAAACGTCGCATACCTCCATTTTGAGACAGAGCCAGTCTGGGCTCGGAACCCAGACAGCCAACCAACCAAAGTTCATCCCTCCCATACTTAGTCCGGGGCAACCTAGGCCCTAGTCTTTGGCATGATCAGTAAAGTCCCTCAGCCTGACTTCAAAATCGTTAGCGTAAGCATATTCCCCTGTTACAGTCTTGGTGTCTGTTACCGAACCCGGCGATGCTGCCAAACGCAGGAATGGCCAACAGACAGGGGGACGTCGTATCCGCCCCGCCCCCCCCCCCGTTAACACTTTGGCTTGGCTTGTAGTATTATCCACCCGTTGTCTGTTTAACCCTTACAAGCGACCTCTTCAGTTACAGTTCATTGAACAAATTTTGTTTGATTTTTAATTAATCCCACGCAGATGTCTATTTTCAGAAGCACAATTTGTAAAACAATTTGATATTTGCTAATATTAGCATTCAGTAATAACGAGCACGCCTGTGCCGTGTTCACAGAGCTCCTATAAATCTTCTGGTGTCGACATAAGTAACAATTTCGTATACAAATTACACACGGAAAATGGTAATGTCACATTTATTACAATTCTACTTCGGACAAAAACGACTACGTTTGAATGATAAGGCTTCAATCAAAATACATAAATTGTATATGAAGCAGACAGGCTGTCATAATAAGAAATTTCACCTCGCCAGTGTATGCCTGTTGCAGCCTCATTAATACAAAAGTAGGTTGTTCAGAATACGAAAGTGTAGGCTTCGAGAACGACCACTGACTTCATAGCTGACACTAATGCCAAAATAATGACACTAATCTAATAGTTTACTATGGACTGCGGATATTTCTCTTACCTAGTATTCTAATTCTATGTTAATAAACTGCGTGGCGAAGTGATAAAATGGTCTCATTTTTTATTTTAACATTTGCGTACTGCTGTGTGCGTAACTGATATCAACTGAACAGTTTTATTTAGGCTTGTCGTCTATACAAGAAGAGAAAACTATACTTCAATTACATACCCGTGAGGGGGACGCGGAACACAGTAGTCAAGGTGCTGTGCTACAAATCGGAAGGAAGCTGGTTCGATCCCAGCTGTTGTCATTGTAATTTTTCATTGACATAAAATCCTTCCGATCGCGCTATGGCCCCTGGGGTCGACTCAGCCTCTAACATAAATGAGTACCAGGAGTATTTCCTGAGGGTAAAGGCAGCCGGTGGGTAAGGCTGACAACCTTACAACCATCCTGAGCCGTTGTAATGTAATCTGGGAACCTTAACTTCCTGGAAACTTCTGAGCGAACTCACCCCCTTCTAGTGCCGCGGTCATGGAAGAGTAGAGCTCTACTTCTACCCACCCTCTGGGCCACACCGGGCCTGTAACGGGATCACTTTACCTTTACATATCCGTGACAATTACTTGTTGTAGTGCAACTGCGCCTTCATTACGCCTTTCTAATTAGTGGCAAATTTTACATGAAATTAAACAATTTAATTACGTCATGTGAGTCATGTTCAATAAGTAGCATTCCTTAGCCAGTGAATTTTGACTTCGTCAAACATTTTTTTTCGGTAGGACCTATCATTTGTAGCAGGCGTAACATGTAACAGAAGCCGACAAGAGTCAGATAACATTCAGGGGATAAACTGATGTGCAATGGCAACATCGGAAACTTGGTCTAGTGAAGTAGTTCTTAGTGGGATTTGGTTCTTACTGGCGGCAAATATTTCTCCCATAAAAATTCTGATAGAGATAAATGGAAACGAAGCAATGAGAGTGCAGTATGTCAGAAAGTGATAAAAAGAATTAGAAAATGGCAGAAAAGTCATGATCTTACTTGTCTGCCTCACGCGCCAAAGAAAGAAAATAATGCAGACAGACTGAAAATCTTGGGGAAACTTTGGAAAATTTAAATTTCGAGATTTATCCACAGAATTGGAAATTTCATTCGGAATGCAATAGATCAATTTATACGGGTTCTCGGGAACGGTTATGAAAAATAATGGAACTGCGGTCGAATAAATGGGCTGCATTCAACATTCTAATGCTTCTCCTTCCGCTTCGGACCTAGGAAACCTTCCTTATTAAATACTTTCCGTAAGAATGTTCCTGTGAAGAATTAAACTCAAGTACAACTGGAACTTTAATTAATCCTTTACAGACGAAGCTCAGACTGCTTTATTTCAAGACCAATTTCGAACCGCGCAGTAAACACTTTTCATCTCGATTATAAAAACCAATCAGTTTATGCTGTAAGTGGCACAAGTCACTGTTTGTTCTCAGATAAATACAAGACACATAAATACAGTGTGGGAAGAGCGTATGATTCTTGGATGTTAAACTTATTGGTGCATGACGTAACAAGTAGGCTTTAAATGGTTAAATGCAGTGATTATCCTCTAAGATTTATTCACATATTCTCTATATAACTTCTAGCTACGGGCTGCACCGTAGGGGGTTCAAAGGCCGTTGGAGGCGAGAGTTTCCGCACCCATCTAGACCGGCTCCCAGACCCTTCCGCCCTCATGTACAAGGGTCACCATTTCTCTTTACCAGGAATAATGCTGCCACCCACTTTAGCGCCTAGTGGATAGAGTAAAACCTCTGCCTTGCCTACGTAAGTGCTTGGCACGAAACGGCACAGACACAAAAATAGCATATTCATAAAAACATCTTAGTCATTTCTGAGTTGCCACTTTATTATTATTATTATTATTATTATTATTATTATTATTATACGATATGGATGTCTCTTGTCACAGGCATTTCTTCCTGATACTTCTCTTGAACCAGCGGTGATACCCACCGCTCAGGCTTCAAGCTTCACACTGCAGTACTTACCGTATTATGTGTGATGTTCCAAGTATAGCTGCCTTTTGTAGTGAATCTATCGAATGTTTTCCTGGTATAGTTTCCAAATTTTTCCTTAAGCTTCTCGTTACTATTCCAGTGGCTCCAATTATTACTGGTACAATCGCACATTTCAGGTTCCACATTCGTTGTATCTCTATAGATAAACTCTTGCATTTTAACTTCTTTTCCGCTTTCTTTTGCACAACATTTCTGTCTGCGGGTATTGCCACATCTATCGGTGTGCATGTTTTCTATTTTTTGTTTTTAATTCTTATATCTGGCCTATTTGCTCTAACTTCTCTGTCTGTGTGTACTGCTTGATCCCACAACACTGTGACATCTCCCTCTTCACACACTGGTTTGGGCATGTTTGTGTACCATTTGTCTGTGGTTTCAATGCCTAAGGCTTGGCATATTGAGTAGTGCAAATGTGTACAAACTTTATCGTGTCTCATTAAATATTCGTTCTTCGCCAAAATGGGGCATCCCGAGGTTAAGTGGTCAGTAGTTTCTTCATGTTGCTTACATAATCGGCATTTACTCTCAATTTCTTCCTTCAAAATTTTATTCTTAAAATAGTTTGTACTAGCTGCTTGATCTTGAGCTGCCACTATTGTACTTTCTGTTTCTCCCTTGATGTCGCCAGATTTTAGCCAGCGATATGACTGTTCAATGTCCACCAGCTCTTCGTCTAAGTTGCGTGGCAATTGTCCATACATCCTCTTCCCATGCCATCTTTCTTTTGTTTTCTCCGCTATGCTGTCCTTCATTTTTTTTTTGTGTCTCTCTGTACTTGTCCTGAGGCATCTAGCCGTCTGTAACACTGATGAGTCGGTGTTGTGTTGGTGTGTTCTGACAACCTATATTAGTGGGTCTTCCTCCTGTCTACATATTCCACCAATTTTGTAATTTCTACTGCATGGGCTGCTTCTAATTGCATTAAGCCCCTTCCTCCCTGTTTTCTGGGGACATACAAGCGATCTACATCTGCTTTTTGGTGATGCTGTCCATGAATGGTTAGTAGTTTCCTTGTTTTCCGATCTAGGTTTTGCAGTTCTTCTTGGTGCCAGTTAATAATTCCAAAACTGTGTCCAAATACTGATACTGCCAATGATCCAATTGGTTGAATTTTATTCTTTGCGCTTAATTCTATACCCAAAACTAGTCTCACTCTCCTCAAGTATTCCTTCTTCAGCTTTTCTTTCACATTCTTATGCTGTGTGTCAAAATTCTATTCTATGCCTAAATACTTATATGCTTCTCTCGAGTCCAGTTCTTTAACATCTTTCTCAAATGTGCTTCCTACATGCCTTTTGCTTTGGACACTACCTCTTTTTAAACATATTCTTGCACATTTTTCTAAACCAGAATTCATATTTATATCTTTGCTAATTGTTTGCACAATTTTCATTTCATTCTTAAAATCATTCTCATTTCTACCTAGCATTTTCAAGTCATCTATATACAATAAGTGACTTATTTTCCTCTCAGTTCCATGTACTTGATATCCACAATCAGCTCTATTCAACTCGTTTGTTAATGGAATGAGTGCGATGGAAAAGATTAATGGCGAAAGAGAGTCCCCTTGGAATATTCCTCTTCGTATCTGAATGGGTTGTGACTGTATTACTTCCTGCTTTGTTTTTAAAATAAGCCTTGTGTTCCATATCTCCATAAATACTTTACAAAATCTAACAATTTTACTGTTCACTCCTACCAATTCTACTGACTTTTCCATCCAGCTATGTGGAACGCTATCAAATGCTTTCTGGTAATCAATCTACGCTATACTTAAGTTCTTGTTCCTTCTCCTGCAGTCCTCATATATTGCCTTTGATATCATTAATTGATCCTTGCAACCTTTACTTACAGGGTGACATCATTTTTGCTCTGCTGGCAGTAAGCTCTGCTCTTCCAAATGTGTGGAGATTCTTTTAGCTATTATTCATGTTAGGGTTTTGTACATGGTCGTTAAGCATGTAATGGGTCGGTAGTTTCTGACTTCCTTGCTGTCTTCTGATTTTGGTATCAAATAAGTTATTCCTGGGGTCAGCCAGTCAGGTGCCTTCTCCGGTTCCTCTATTATTGCATTGAAGTCTTTTTGTGATATGCCTGTGAGTAGCTGGGAAAGCTTTAAGCTAGTAATTTTGTATTTGATCATTTCCAGAAGATTTACAATTGTGAGCTTTAGACAAATATGAAGTAATTTCCGTAATCTGTACAAGCATCTAATCCATATGACTAACTTCCCTTTTCTGTTCCGTTCTTTTCCATTCTGCTCTTTCATTATGCTGTGCTTCTCCCCATAGTGACCTTTCAGTAAGTCTCTGCTTCTGCCATAGAGGGAAGTTCTCTGACCTCTATATTAATAATAATAATAATAATAATAATAATAATTTTTAATTTTTATTTATTTATTTAGTGCAATTGGTTTGTTACCCGGTGGCAGTGGTTAGTTTACATGTAAACAAAACATGAAATTGGTTACTACTAGATTTAAGTCGGGAGGGCTACAAGAGAAGCATGTAATGGCAACTTGGAATCTTGGGAAACATCTCAGCATTTGCTTATAGACACAGGGAAACCAAGGTGAGGCTCCTACAAATGTGTGAAAGGGAGAAACTGCCCAGGTTTCTGTAAAATGTTTTAGTGTCTTCTTTAAACATCTTATTCTGACTATACTGAGTTTCCCTTTTCTCGTACCTTCTAATTCTTTGGGCTTTTGCTTGCACTTTCTGCTTCAATGTTTCTGCCAACTATGTAACTTCCCTAGCGTTTGTCACTATATTTTTGAAAAATCTTCCTCTTTTGCTTGTTAAGCTTTCCATTATCAGAGAGCCTATTCCAGTTTCAGCTATTATTGATAACTCTTTTCTCCAGCTGCTTATCTGTTTCTTCATTCTTATTTTCCAGAACTTAACGTCTCTTCTATTTTTGTTTCTTTTGCTGGGCTCATTCAGTGTTTGTGTCATGATTGTGGCTGCAGTGTATATCAGATTGTTTATATCTGTTTTATTCATTTCATCTTCTAAAAGTTCTTCAATTACTCCATTTATTTATTTATTCTTGAAGCTTTATCAATTTGCTGTTTGTTCTTAGTTTTGGCAGCTTCTCCCTTTCAGACATTTGTAGGAGCCTCACCTTATGCCACATTATTTGAAGGTTATTATTATTATTATTATTTTAAACAAGAACTTAAATATAGCCTGGATTGATTACCAGAAAGAATTTGATATCGTTCCACATAGCTGGGTAGAAAAGTCAATAGAATTGGTAGGAGTGAACAGTAAAATTGTTAGATTTTGTTGGAACAGGTCAAACGACCTAATGCATGGAGGAAGATGATGATTAGGCTCTCTGTTTTTTCTTGACCCTCAGTAGGAGATGTGTGTGTAGGAGATTCAAGTCCTCCGAGATATTACAAAGTGTCGACTGATAACTGTTGGCGGACGTTTCGGAAGATTGTAAAACTTCATATTCAGAGTTTTTACGCCTACTTAGCTTTCTTTACTTCCGTATTGTTACAAAGTGATCAGTCCATGTAAATAAATCTTCTACAGATGGTACAGAAAAAAAATAGTTTTACATATAATTGTTTAAGTAGGCTAAAAAAACACATTGCAGTAAAATGGAATTTGGACTTCCTAACAGCATTCTGTTCAGTGTATGAATAAACATCCGTCTACAGATCAGGTGTAGAAGAGAACAGAGAAGAGAATGGAAGACAATAACTGCGTTTACACCTCACAGAGAGTCTGATGTGCTACGAATGTAAATTAACCATTTCTACTGTTCCGACAAGCATAGGGCGTCAGTAATGAATGTCAATAGAGAGGCGACAGGTCGGGAGGTCGTCCTCAAGGCGGGGTTCGTTCACTGCAATTTAACAACGTTGCTTCGGTTACGTGAATTCAGAATTCAGAGTCAGAATTATACTTACTCTTGAACTTTTAAACATTTACGCCTCAACCCACCTCCCTTTATCTTATTTGTTTCTCCGCCGTCTGAATATGTCGTCATAGCGCATCGCCGCGTCCAGCGAGTATTTGCAAGTGCTTATTATAAAACTGACGATGAATCGACAATAAAAATTGAATTTGATTATCATCAAAATATTCATATCATGGGTTTTGGTGTATGCATTGTAATTTTCCTCCCTCTTGTTGTTATTTTTAAATTGAATTAAACCTAACTGTAATTCTTTGCTCTTATTTCGTTCTGGGCATTGCTCCTCTCTTGATTTTGTGTGTTTGTTTTACTTTCGCACTTGTTTTGCCAATAGATTGTTACATCCGCACTGCAGGACAAGTAAAAATGATTTAAGAAATGTAATAATTTTGCTTTTGAGTCTCAATTAAGGTAGTCGTCACCGACAATCAATATGGACCCAAATGAAACCATTTAGTGTAGAGATCCAAAACTAAACTTCATAAAAGTATGTTCCGCAGTTTTAGATGTGAAGTGTCCGGAAGGAGGAATTGACGGGCAGAGACAGTGTCAACATTTAGGATTTAGTTAGTTGAAGAATAAAAGACCAACTTGATGTCACTTGCTATTTTATTTCACTTCTTATGTACTCAACATGTTTCGGACATTAATATATCCATCATCAGGAGCTTGCGGCTCTGCTGTTGAATTACCACATCGGTCGTTTTGTTCTCGGTTCGTTGTGTGTTGGAGATTTGGTGCGGCTGAGTTTGAGTGGTGTCCGTGTTGCAGGCTGAAGCTTCAGCCTGCAACACGGACACCACTCCAACCCAACCACACCGAAACACCAACACACATCGAACCAAGAGCAATACGACCAATGTGGTAATTCAACAGAATAGTCGTAAGCTCCTGATGATGGATATATTAATGTCCGAAACATGTTGGGCACATAAGAAGTGAAATAAAATAGCAAATGACATCAAGTTGGTCTTTTATTCTTCAGCTATAATAAGTATTTTATCCTGTACCTGTCATTTTTTATTAATTGCAAGTTACCGTTGGCAAAGTTTCCTAACATTTAAAGTCCAGTGGCTATTATACGTAACACCATTTTTAACACTAAAGCTTATGTATTTTATCCACGTTCCTTCCGCCGTTTCCTTATGCAGCATTTCATTTGGGATCCCATAATGCAGTGAAATATATATAGCTCTTGGATCTCTTTTCCCTGAGGACCTGAAGATGATCTAATAAAAGTCGAAACATGTCGCCCTGACAATATACTATTTTTATCTCTTGGGATCCCACAATGCAGTGAAATATAGATAGCTCTTGGATCTGTTTTCCCAGAGGACCTGAAGATGACCTAATAAAGGTCGAAACATGTCGCCCTGACAATATACTATTTTTATTGTATAGAAAATAAAGTGCTGTGTTATTGACTGACACATTGTATTTATAGAACTTTACCTTGAACAGATAAAAGATCAATTAAACCTACCTAAAACTTGCTAAGAAGATCTTTGATAATTAATGCACCGGGTGCTGGGAAATACATACTGCAGTAGGACCTGCAATTCCACTGAACGCTGCTCTCTTCATTGCCTAAACCAAAACCGACAACAGTCGTGAGATGCGGCAGTACTAACCCATCCGCTTTCGTAAATATTTGGCGGCATTTGAAAAATCGTGAGATGGGAAGCAATTCTGTTATCGCAGGATCTTCATATCTACTTTGAGACCCTACCAACTGCATGTTTCCATGGTAACAGCGGTGGAGAATACAACTCCGTGACGTAATAAACTTCCCTGTTTACGTCAAGATACTGAAGTTCATGTTGGTGGCAAAACTTTTCGGTTTTAAGTGATCTGCAGGGTTCTACGAATCTTCAGTGTACGCCCTATCCAGCTGCCCTTCTTCAAACAAGTTTCCAACGCGCCTTTTCTTCGTCTATTATTCATAGCTTTGGTAAGCGAACTACACGTGCCTGTCTCTCCGTCCATTCGTCAATCCTTTTGTTTCTTCTGTGGACAGCGGAATAGCTTGTAAAATTTGAAGTTTACGTAAGGGCGCTGATGAAGAACGCAAGCGTCTGAGTTGTGATACTATATGAATTTTCATGTCTGTATCAACGTTTCGAAGAAAATTAATGCCTCCATCGTCAGGACAATCTAGGGTAGCCACATCTTTTTTCGGCTGCTTTAAAGGTGGAGATAGCAAGCTTGTCCGAAATGTCGATACCTATTTACCAAAGGACACTGTGTCATATCTCATAAGACTGGAATCTTGGACTGTAGTATTTTGGATAACACATTTATTGAATCATGTGCCTTCAAACCTACGAACTAGGCAGCCGTGCAAAACTAAAAGTTCAGCGAAGTAACACTACTTTCACAGCATGGTCATAAGATGTTCATGCTGATTATTCATTTGCATATAAAAAAGTGTTCCCTTTACAGGCCCGGTGTGGCCCAGAGGGTGGGTAAATGTATAGTTTTACTCTTCCATGTCCGCGGCACTAGAAGGGGGTGAGTGGTCAGCAGCACGCCCCGGCCGCACTTTACCCCCGGGGAAGGACCCGGTACCCATTGTACACAAGGCTGGGTGGGCCCCAGGGTCGGTCTTGACAGGCGAAAAATCTCGTCCCCACCGGGATTCGATCCCGGACCGTCCAGCCCGTAGTCAGTCGTTATACTGACTGAGCTACCGGCCCCATATTCATTTGCATATAAACAATTTATAATACAGACATTTCTGCATGAATGTGGGTAGAATAAAACGCGGCGAAGTCCAAACCTATTTTGCTTTCACAAATCGTAATAATTCCACATATCGGTAAAAAAAAAAACAGGCATAACATCGCATTATAAATCCATGTACAAACTGTTTACAAAATATACCATGTTTAGTATCCTCTCAATTGTATAGTATCCGACAAATAGGGTCAATTTTGAGCAGTAAATTACACAACAATTTTCACAAAACTTCAAGCTGAACTGTAGGATAAATTCGACAAATTTCTGTTACCTAGAATGTAGTCTATAAAACCACGCATTAAATTTGTTGAAGATGTGTGAAATTATACATTGTTCGAAAACAGTGAGAAGCAGCGTCAAAGCCAGCACTTTATTCGGGACAAGCTACTAAAAATTGTTTTTAGAAGGACGTTGCAATAGCGACAGAACCTCGGGCATTTACCTGGTTGACTTTCCTCAGAATCTCCAAGATAATATCACGGCAGTGCTGTACATTCAAACACACCACGGCTGCAACCCTACAAACCCTTATTTACTGAGCCCTCGTTATCTGTCCAACTGACACGAATTTGTAGAAATTGCGCCAGCATCGTCAAATAACCAGGAAAAAAATATTTTCTAAGATAAAGTATGGTTTTATGTAAAGCGGTTCAAACAATTTTTCTTCAACATTATATTTAAGAAACTAGGTTTTAAAATGATAAAAACAAGGCAAACTATTGCAAAGAGTTCCCAGCACGTTCTTCAAACGCACAACATGGATAAATTCTGCTCAGTACAATTGCCTGAAGTCCCTTAAGCCGAATTAGAACAAAGCAAACTTTTATTTGACAACAAAAATGTAAATTTTGTACTAACGTATTCCTTAAGAATTTCCTGACATTAAATCAAAACAGCAGAATTTGAAAAACAACATAAAGAGAAAGACAGTAGGATTTTCAAAGAATTCTAAAGGCCACGCCTGTGGCAAATTTGTAAGGCGCACGTGGAAAGCCCACTTTCATTACTCGCTTTCTCACATCTGAATGCCCTTTCTAATGAGTTTATGAAGCCTTGATTATAGGGAATAGACCCCCTCGGTACGGGTCTAACTACACCAATAAAGTAAACACGTGTTGTGGAGTACGAGAAAGTGATCAGTAACCAGTAAGAATTATGTACTCAACGAAACGTAAAGCAGCCACAGAACTTCGAGGTACAGTTAATTTAGAAACGACATTTGATGGCCCAGTAAATTAAGTTAATAGTTACAGTGTGGAATACGATTGCAAAAGCGTTGATAATATTAGAATCGGACGCGCTCTCTGTTGTTAACAAAGACAGGCCGATGTGGATGCAAATAACTTGAGTAACAAGTTCTACCAAGCTGCTCGACTGGTAACGGTACAGACCGCGAAGAAGATGATCCCCAAGTTTTTTGTTTAGTTATGGAAAACACTGACTAGGCTGGTTTGCAAGATAAGATTTCCCTGGCGCATCACTGTGTACCTCAGCTTCAGGGTATACCATCAGGTACAGACAATTGCACGTATTCCTTCGCCCGAAAGACGTAATAGTGGAATTCCTACGTTTAACTGCTGAAAACACTGGCAGATAGATGGCATAACGTTCTAAATATAATTGCGATGAAAAAGGTTCAATGTGTGTTGATGCTGTCTTATAATAAAACCAACTAGATGCACGAATTTCTAATGTTTATTTTTGGAATAAAACTATTTATGTTTCGGGCAGTTCCTCTGTCCATCATCAGCAGTTCTTTACTGTACACGTAACAATGGTATATGACATAGACTAATGTGTGTACAGTGAAAAACTCCTGATGATGGACAGAGGAACTGTCCGAAACATGCAGAGTTTTATTCCAAAAATAAACTTGAGAAATTAATGCATCTAGTTGGGTTTATTGTAAGAAATTATCACGATGCACCGTCACCTGAACTTTAAAAAATGTTTATCTCAGTAATTAACCAACTTGATGCACAACAGTTTTGTTTTACAATAAGTTTATTTCATGCCTCTACATGTTTCGAGCACATGTGCTCATCATCAGGAGGTCAAAATTGCATTACACATCCTCTGGTATCATCACACCTATAGGTGGCCGTCTCGTGCATCAAGTTGGTTAACAACTGAGATAAATGTACTGAGATGCACGTTCATCAAAACATCAAAAAAAGTTAAAAAATATGTTGATGTTCTGAATGTAAATATAAGGAAACCCATTAGGTTCAAGCACCTACATATTTTAATCATAATTTCCATCAGATAAAACAGACACAGTTTGAAAGAAAACAATGGAATGGACATCCATATTGAAATTCAAACAACTACATTTACTAATACATGTTTTAGTCACAAACAATGTTTGAAAATACTTCCCAATTATTTAAACTCATATTACGGTACGATCGTACAATTGTCAGGTATCCATCGTCTCTTCACAGACAATACTAAATATAATTCTACAACATAAACCTACAAAATGCACCATTTTAAACTCATATTTTATTATGTCTTCTACATGTTTCAAACCCCAGGGTTCATTTTCAGGAAGACGATTGTACATCCAGTTATGGTACGTTACGTTTTACACGCATCAGTATAAGTATTCTTGTAGGTAGAAGAATACCGAACACACTCTCCTACCTACTAGGCTGTTTATACCGACGCATGTAAAACACACTCTGCCATACCTGTATATACAACCGTCTTTCTGAAGATAAACCTTGGGGTTCGAAACATGTAGAAGACATCAAAAATTAAAATATTAGATTAGAAGAGGTGCAATTTGTTGGTCTATAATTTACAATTACATTACAATGCACGGCGCAATAAACATAAATGAAATTCATTGTAGTAACTGCTACAATTGTTGTTAGAAATTTTGAAATGATATTAAAATAAAAATGCGTGTAGGAGTAGTGAAGAACGTACCGAATCATTTAGTCCGTCTGAATGAGAAAAAGAACATAACAAGATATTTGCTTGTGACTGGAAAATAAAATAATCAATTCGAACAAAATCAATGTGACACTAAAATATAGCATTAACACAACTAATTTAGAAAATTTAAAAATTTTTGGAATTAAATGTCTACGTTACAGTGTACATGTTAAAATATTTTCGCTCAAATACTTCTTATCAGAGTGGTCGCCTTTTATACGGAAAGAAGTTAAGATAAATAAAAGAAATGTAACACTTTTTAAAAAAAGCGGGTGAAATGTTCAGCCAACACATCACCTACCGCCACTGACACCCATGCCTTGCAGTAAATGTTCAGCCATCACATCACCTACCGCCACTGACACCCATGTCTTGCAGTAAATGTTCAGCCATCACATCACCTACCGCCACTGACACCCATGCCTTGCAGTAAATGTTCAGCCATCACATCACCTACAGACACTGACACCCATGGCTTGCAGTAAATGCTCAGCCATCACATCACCTACCGCCACTGACACCAATGCCTTGCAGTAAATGTTCAGCCATCACATCACATTCCGCCTCTGACACTCATGCCTTGCAGTAAACGTTCAGCCATCATATCACCTACCGCCACTGACACCTATGCCTTGCAGTAAATGTTCAGCCATCACATCACCTACCGCCACTGACACCCATGCCTTGCAGCAAACGTTCAGCCATCACATCACCTACCGCCACTGACACCATGCCTTGCAGTAAACGTTCAGCCATCACATCATCTACCACCACTGACACCCATGCCTTGCACTAAATGTTCAGCCATCACATCACCTACCGCCACTGACGCCCATGCCTTGCAGTAAATGTTCAGCCATCACATCACCTACAGACACTGACACCCATGCCTTGCAGTAAATGCTCAGCCATCACATCACCTACCGCCACTGACACCCATGCCTTGCAATATCTCCCAGTGAATGAAAGGCCGTCAACAGCTTCCGCAAATACTTTCTACAAAATATGTTTTCTTCCTGCAGTGGAGATGGCAACTTTATGCACTCTGTCCCGCAGAGATTTGGTTCTGAAGACGAACGGAATAAAATCCTTCCGCTGGAGCCACAGCAGATATTCACATTTCAGCGGTAAGCCTAAGCGGGAAAGATAACGGACGGTACAACTTTTACAGACAAGGTCGTGGGCGAGAGACGTTTTTATATGCTATTCAAGAATTAGCTTAGGTGTTTATGTAAAGATGTTTAACGGCGTCTGATTCACTAGCACCAACTTGCCTTATTCCAAGGCCAACCAAACCAGGCCATAGTCATAGCTCGGAACAAACTACGCATGGGCCAACTGAAACAATAAATGATCAGTCAACACAACTTCATTTTATCGGAAACACACTACATGCTTCGGATCACTCGATCCAGCACCAGAACCAAGTGTGAATAAAACAGTGAACATGACAATTAGCGCACTACCCGACAAAGGGCCTATCATCAGGGACGCCTTTACAATTAAAATTAGAAACGCACAAAAGTAGACTAGAAATTTTATTCGTACTGTGAAATTAGTCTAACAATTCAGGTTATAACACTTCAATTGAACCACGGCTTATTACAACGCAGGCAGCAGGTCACAAACAAATTAAACAACTCAAACTTTTAGGCAAATATGCACAACGGGTTCTTTCTTAGTTTTTAATCGTCACGGTTACTGTCGGTGCAGGTCTGTGTATGCGCACACTCCAAATGGGTCCAGTCACCTTAACACTCCTTACTGAGGACGTACCAGCGGTTTTAAACAAAAGTTACCTTTACGAAGCTCGTACACACGCGCCCGAACTCGCGCATTTAGGACAAATTGGAAATGTGATTACTAGTAGCCAGGTAATTTATTATTCGTTAAAGTGTAAGATTGCCGATCCCAGTGTCCGCGCGGTCTAACGCGTGGGTCTGCAGTCGCTCATTTGCTGGGATTTTGTGTTCGAATCCCGCCGGGGGCATCGATGTGTGTCTCTTGTGAGTGTTGTTCGTTGTCGGACAGATGTCTCTGTGTCGGGCTGATCACTCGTCCAGAGGAGCCCTACCGAGTGTGGTGTGTCTGAGTGTGATCACGAATCCTCGATAATGAGGAGGCCCTGACCCACTGAGGGCCCTTGCACCATGGTAAGAAGTTGAAGATTAAATTTTTCTACGCATATCATGTGACTTTGAATAATACATGGTTGATGGAATTACCAACAGCCTTTCTATACCTTAAGATTACTTTATTTGCCATGCGAAAAACGCATGGCAGATTTAAAGAGGCGTGACAAATAATGGGAACAGCAATTATGTTAAGGTCTTCTTAGGTGTTTTCGCTAAATTGCGGAAAGCTGTTATGAGCTTCCTCATGTATGTCCGTCTGTCAATCTCTCCGCATGAAACAACTCGGCTAATATTGAACGGATTCGAAGATCTGTCGAAAAATTCAAGTCTGATTAAAATCCGTGTATTAAAAATAACGTACTTTATATGAAAACATATAAAAGTCTATGAGACCTCGCTGAGTTGTTCTTATAATGAGAAATGTTCCAGAAAAAGATGTAGGAAAAATCAAAGCATTCGATTTATGGTCAATAAAGTTTCTCCGAAAATCGTGCCATCTATTAGATAATGTGGAAAAGTAAGGCGCAACAAAACAGGCTACAAAAGACAATACAACACGGCGCTGAAAAGATGAAATTATAATGCAGGATAACGCATTCAAGAATACACACACTGTCGTCATATAGAATGCTTGTTATTGAGAACAGTACGAAATATTTTGTAGACGACAACATTGCAAAGGGGGACCCCTTGGTGTATCTGTATGGCAAGACGAAACACTTTTATATTGTTGACAGTTACATCTAAGTCAACAACAATAAAAAGGAAAGGTATAGTTGCGTTTTCATGGCACTGATGGCTCCGTGAAAGCGCCAAAATGTAAAGTTGTACATATATTCATGTTTTCTTAAAGAGTTTATTAATGGCACTGAGCTTAGCAGATATATATATATATATAGTATTTAACCTTTAGACGCCTAACGTCAACTATATTTGACGTACCGCACCGCTAACCTCTAAAGTTGCATTTTATATATTTATTCAACAAATATAGGTACTGAATATTTTAAACATGGTATATAC